>OHYG01000824.1_pt1 | contig 10356 bp, 13 predicted proteins | sample 1580221 | NCBI WGS metagenome assembly OHYG01 (sample SAMEA3882521, study PRJEB24775) | human gut metagenome | biome: human-associated habitat; feature: intestine environment; material: feces | place: Netherlands | collected 2009/2010 | reverse complement strand
CTCGACCAGCTCTGCCTTGACGCAGATGTCGGTATACCACTGGGTAAAATCGACCTCCATGTCGGTGATCTGCTCCACCTTTTTCTCTTTTGCCATATTTCCTCATCCTCTCAGAATGCCAAATCTTGATACTCTATTATAGCACCATTGTCAAGGGTCTGCATAGGATGAAGCAGATGTTTTTCATAAAAATTTTCCGCTCAGGAGGCGCTTATGACAAAGGTTACGCTGTACTTGGAGCCGGCCGTGGCTCTGTTTTATTCCCGGGTCGCCGACTGGGCAGGACTGCCGTTGGAGCAGGTGCTCTGCGACAGCCTTTACAAGCTGGCGGGGGAATTGAGCCTGCACGCGCTGCACGGCGCGAAAAAGAAAGCGGAATAAAACACGCCAGCCATCCCGGCGGATGGCCTGCACACCCAGCCATAGTTCCCGCGCGGCCAGCAGCAGGATGAGTACCCCGAAGCAGGCGCGCAGGGTATTTTCGCCCAGGCGGGTGCCCAGCAGCACCCCCAGCAGCACGCCGGGCAGACCGCCCAGCAGGAGAGGCCAGGCGGCTTTGCCATCGGTCAGACCGTTTTTACGGTGGAAGTAAAGGCCCAGCAGCCCAACGGGGAGGATCATCAGCAGGTTGATGCCCTGCGCGGTCATCTGCGGCCAGCCGGCCCATACCAGCACCAGCAGCAGGATACCGCCCCCACCCAGGCCCATAGCGCCCAGCGTGCCGCTGAGGACAGAAGCAATGGCGATCCAGAACCAACTCATAGCAGGCGGATCCCTCCCCACAGCATCAGCCCACCAAAAACGAGTTTAAGCCAGCCGGTGGAGATTTTCGGCATCAGGCGGCTGCCAAGGTAGGCCCCTAACAGGCTGCCCGGCAGCCAGGGCAGGGCATCCATCACGGTGACACGGCCCTGCACAAGATACAGAACGGCGCTGACCAGCGAAAGCGGGACAATGACCATCAGAGCAGTGGCGTGGCTTTTTTTGCCGCGCACCCCCAGGGCCGAAAGCAATGGGACCACCACCATGCCGCCGCCCGCACCCAGCAGTCCATTGATGACCCCAGCGCCGAAGCCGCCGAGGAGTCCCCACCATTTTTTGCGCATAAAAATACCCCCCGCTAAGAAAATAGCATTTGCTATTATCTCCGGCGGGGGATATAAAATGCGAAATTTTTATTTTTGCGGAGGGAGGGGCATAGGCCTGGGCGCTAAGCCGGCGATATAATCGATGGAAACGCCGTAGAGCTTTGCCAGTCGAATGATGAGTTCAAAGGGCGGTTCCCGTTTGCCCTGCTCGTAGTTGGTGTAGGTGGTTTTGTGCATGCCCAGCTGCTTTACCAGTTCGTCCTGCGTCAGGTCCGCATCCTCCCGCAGGTCGCGCAAGCGTGGATAATATGCCATGGCGCCGCCCTCCTTTCCTATGAGGACATGATACACAAATACAACATATGTTGTTGACAAAATACATCATATGATGTATTTTTAGAGGAAGGAAAGGAGTGGAAAGAGTGGATTATTTAATTTTAACGATCATACTGCTGGTGCTTTTCTGGTGGATGCGCAGCCTGTTTGAACAATAAAAAACGCGCCCGGCAGGTGCATTTTGCCGGACGCGAAATTTTTATTGAGGGATCATTCCACGATATCGATGGAATCAATGGTGACATCGTGCAGGGGACGGTCGGCGCGGGCGGTGCGCACATTGGCGATATCATCCACGACCTTCATGCCATCGATGACCTGACCGAATACGGTATGGGCAAAATCCAGGTGGAAGGTGCCGCCTACCTCGGCGTATTTTTTGGCAATCTCGGTGGCATATTCCTTTACATCCTCCGGCAGGCCCTGGGACTGGTAATCGTTGAGCTTGGTGTTTACTTCATCAATGTAGGCCTGGATCTTGGGGGCATCCTCCAGGGCCTCCTGCATCATCTGCACCCGGCGCTTGGCGTCGTTCAGCAGCTCATAGCAGGCCACCTGCACCGCCAGGGCATCGATGTCCTGGGTGGGGGCCTGACTGTTCTGCACGATAAAGAACTGGCTGCCGTTGGTATTGGGTCCGGCATTGGCCATGCTTAGCGCGCCGCGGAAATTGTGCAGCTCCTGGCTGCACTCATCCTCGAACTTAGCGCCATAGATGCTCTCACCGCCCGCACCGGTGCCGGTGGGGTCACCGCCCTGGATCATGAAATCCTTGATGACGCGGTGGAAGATGAGGCCATTATAATAGCCCTTTTTGGCCAGGGTTACGAAGTTCTCGACGGTTTTGGGGGCAACCTCCGGGTAAAGCTGGATGGTGATATCGCCCATGTTGGTGTGCATGATGGCGCGGGGGCCTTCGCACTGGGTAAACTGCTTTAGAACCATGATTTTGATTTCCTTTCTGTGGGGCCGGTGCGGAGAAGGCGGCTTGCCCTGCGGGCGTCCCGCCGCCGGCAGGCTTGGCACAGGCTCGGTTTCTTTTGCCCCATTATACCGCATTTGCGGGGCAGAATACAAGTATCGGTTGACTTTGGGATAGTTTTCGCATAATATAAGAGTAGAGAAACCAAAAGGAGGAACGCATAATGGAAAACGAAAACTGGGGCGAGGATATTATCTCGCTGATGGACGAGGAAGGCAACCAGAGTGAATACAAGATCGTGGCCTGTGCCGAAATGGACGGTACCGAGTACATGGCCCTGGAGCCGATCATTGAGGACCCGGAGGAAGCGCTGATGGATGCCGCGGAGCTGGTATTCCTGAAGGTGAGCGAGGAGCTGGATGAGGACGGCGAGGCCTATCTGGACGCCATTCTGGATGAGGATGAGCTGGACCGTGTGGCCGAGATCTTCCGGGATAAGCTGAGCGAGGAGTATGAATTCCTGGATGAGGACGAGGAGGAATAATCCCCGCTGCATCGACATAAGCTATAAGTGAATAACTGCTGGCAACACCCTGCTGTGTGCGTCAGCGCCGTATGATATGATCCAACACTTTTCTTTCGGGAGCCGGATCTCCGTTTGGCCGGATTGCAGACCTCCCATCCGTAGGGTGGAAGAAGGGAGCGTGAAAGCCCGGGAGGCTACCCACCTTGTCGCATAAGACGGGGTTTTATTAGCGGCGCAACGGCATGGCGGGGCATTTTTTTGCCTTTTTAGGGGATGGGACTTTAGGTCCGCTTTAGGCTGGTGGTCTATTCTTACCATACCTTCGTTTAACAAGGACACACACGCTTTTCGGCAGCGAAAATCGGCGCTGACTGCGTCATCTCGTCGTCGCGGACTGCGCTTCATGTCGGGGCGCTATTCCTACGGAATAGGCACCCCTCCAACGCTTCGTCGCTCCGCCTCTCCCCACGAGGTCTTACGACCTTGCGGGGACCCCGCAGCAGCATACGCCAGTATGCCGGCGTCCTCTTCCTTGTCATCATCCGGTTTTCTCTCGCCGAAAAGTCCTGCGGAGTTTTTGCGCGGGAGAAATGGCGCCAGAGGAAGCGCGGAGCGGTAGGCAGGCTGGCGCCTGTCAACGCGACGCGCAATGTCGGGCGGTATTTATGCCCGCAAAAACCGTATGTGCTCTTGTTAAGCGAAGGTATTTTCACTTGATTAAAAAACAGCTCGCAGGAAGGTTTTGTGCCCTTTATGATGAGAGCAAAAGGAAGCCGGGCGCGCCCGCAACGGGGAGGGCTGCCCGGCGCAAGGCGCAGGATCAGCCCGACTGAAGCGGAGGGCGCGCCCGGCGTGGGAGCGCGGGCGGCTTTGCCGGCAGAGATCCTGCATGGACTCCCCCCATAGGAGAAGTCCGTGCTGATTTGCCCATGACCAGAAAACAATTCGTAAACGGTTTGTAAATTCTGCGCTGCTTTTCTTGCAGTTTTTCTGTCATTCCGCTATGATAGAGTACAGCAGAAATGAACGGGAAAGGAGAGCCGGAAAGGTATGCGGGATTGGTTTCGCCGTTTGATGATGGGACGATACGGGGTGGATCAGCTGACCTGGGTACTGCTGGCGCTCTCTTTGGTCATCTCGCTATGCGGCAGCATTTTTCAGATCAAGGGGTTCAGCATCCTGTGCTGGGCGGTGCTGGTGGTGTGCTATCTGCGCATCTTCTCCCGCAACATTTACGCCCGGCAGCAGGAGAACCAAAAGCTGCTGCAATTCTGGTGGAAGCTGAAGAACGGGCGCGCGAACCGGCCCAGCCGGGAGGAACGCAGAAAGTACAAGGTGTTCATCTGCCCCACCTGCAAGCAGAAGCTGCGGGTGCCGCGCGGCAAGGGGAAGATCAGTATTTCCTGTCCCAAATGCGGGACGAGCTTTATCAAAAAGACATAACGAAAGGGCCTTCCGCGGAGGGCTCTTTTTTTGATGGGTGGGATGAAAAGGCCCCCGGCGGGATCGGAGGGATCGGGTCGGGGGCCTTATGTTACTGCATTATTTTACGCGTTGGGGTCAGTCCTCGTGCTTTTTGGTGAGCTTTTTAGCGCCGAGGCAGAGAGCGCCTACGACAGCCAGGCCGACAAAGACATAGCCGACGGGGCTGGAAACCGCGCCGGTGGAGGGGTTGCCCTCCGCGGGCTTGCTATCGCCCGGCTGGGTGGGGGTGATGATGGTGATGGTGGAGGATTTGGTGTAATCACAGCCGGTGCACTTGTCGGAATCGGGGAGGAACTCGTGGGCGGCTTCGTTCTGCTTGTTACCGCACTTTGTGCACTCTTCCCAGTGAGAGGTGGCATTGTACTTTAGGGGCTGGCCAAAGGTGCAGACCTCATGCGTCAACTCTCTTTCGCAGACAGTGCAGGTCTGGTGATGGTGGCCATCGCCGACATTTACCCAAGCGGAGGGGGTGTGGACAGCCTTATCCAGTTGCTCGTTGCAGCCTTCGCGGGCACACACTTTCCAGTGTTCTTTCTCATCTGTGGTGGCCCAAGGGCCGTTATGATCGTGGCCGAGGGCGGCTTTCGTCACGGCGGCAAGAGTTGTCTCGGTGGTGGCGGTGTCATCGGAGAACAGCTTATCACAGCTGCACTTCCAGTAGGCAGCATTGCCGGGTGCGGTGCAGGTGGGGGCCTTAGCCGCTACGGAAGTAAGATGACTGGTATGGACATGACCGAGGGCGGGGGTGAGGACTTTGCCGCATTCGGTGCACTTGATGGGGGCACCTTCAGTTGCAGCATTACGGTCGGGGATATGGTTCGCCGCATCTTTTATTTCGGCACAGCCAGTACGCTTGCACTTGTGCCAGTGCTGGTTATTATCGGTCGTCCAGTCAGTAGCCCATTCATGGCCAAGAGAGCTACCATCGGTGGCGGTGCAGCCGGTACGCTTGCAGGTCTTAGGAGTGGTACAGGTTGCATCAGCCCAATCATGGCCGAGGGCGCTGCCTTCTGTCTTATCGCAAATAGAACAGGCTTTGGCAGTGGTGCAGTTTGCGGCGGTCCAGTTGTGCTCTGCATAGCCATCTTTTCCGCTATTGGCAGTACCTGCTGTCAAGGTGCAGCCTTCGGCCGTACACTCATGCCAGTGGTGGGTACCATCGCTGGTCCACTCGGTAGCCCACTGGTGAACATGGGGGGGTGGTGATGGTGAGGGTGCACGGATTTATAGTAAGATCTACAAGGCCATCATCAACATCAGTCACAGACAGGTCATCATCATTTTTGATTCCAACACTCACTTCTCCCGCATCTGCGGCTTCCTTAACTTTATAAGTAATTGTTACAATCTCAAAATCTCCTGAAAGCTGTCCGTTATAACAGCCAAAGGTTCCTGTGCGGTTTGTATATACTGCATTTTCGGGAAGTCCAGATGCCAGCGTATGAGATACATATTCAAAACTATCCGGGACATCCACATTAAATCCAATTGCCGCAATATTCTTTGTTGTATTGCTGGACATTGATATTTTAATTACGACATTTTCTCCTTGCTGTACGCTTGTAGTTGTTGTCTCTACCTTTAGTACAGCTGTTTCATTTGCAAAAGCAGTGCTTGCAATCATAAAACATATCAGTGCTATTGCAAGTGCTATAGAAACAATTTTCTTCATCTGTTCAATCCTCCAAAATTACAGAGTTGTTATTTGCTTAGTCGTGAACCTAAACAGGCGATTGACATCTGCTATATTTACTTTTTTATCAAGATTGACATCCGCGGCAAAATACTGTTCATCACTAAGCGTAATTTCCTTTTTTGATGTGTACCTGAATAAACGGTTGACATCTGCTATGTTGATTTTCCCATCCCCATTTACATCGCCTTTGACTACGAGGATGGCTTCGGTGATGCCATCGGGGAGAGTGAAGGCGTAGCCGCTGCCACTAACAACCGCTGGAGCCGCCACATATTTGCCGCCGGAAAGGTAGCCGACCTTGCAGGGCTTATCGTAAGTCACTGTGACCACCTGCCCACTGACGGTATAGGTACCGGACAGTGCGCTGGAGCTGGGGGTAACGCTCAACGGGGGCTCCTCCTGGATGGTGACGGTGACGGATGTGGCGGTGAAGGGGACCTCCTGCAGGCTGGCGTTCATGATGTCCAAGCCCGTTATGCCAATTGTGGTGACGGTATCCATGGGGGCATTCTCCAGCACACGAAAGGTTAACCGGAGGATGCTGCAATCGGAGCCTGTCCAGTTCTCACCCTGAGCCCAAACTGCATTTTCACGATCTACTTTCTCCTCTGTTTCGTCCTGTTTTGCTTTGATGCCTACTTCCCAGTCTGTCAGTAATTGCCCATTCGCATCGGTAAGCTGGAGGAGTGTCTCATCATACTGGAAAGCGAACCTTATGCCGGCGATACCGGGGTTATTGTGGATCACCAGCTCTACGGTGAATTCCCCGCCCGGCTGGACGGACGATGCGGAGGAGCGCAGCTCCAAGGTGGGGGTGCCCTCCGCCAGGGAGGGGACACTCACGGCAAGGCACAGGATCATGGCCGCCATGAGGATGCTCCATATTTTTTTCATAGCCAATCTCCTTTCTGCCTTGCCGTGCTTTTACCGGACTGTGTCATCCTTCTATCTTCTCTTCCACATACTGCTGCATCAGCAGGATCAGATCGGCCAGCTTTACCTCACCGTCTTCATTCATATCGGCATTGAGCTGGTTGATCTTGACCGAGAAGCCGGCCAGGTATTTTTTGAGATACAGGATATCCAGCAAGCTGCCGGTCTTGCCGTCATCATTTACATCGCCAAGGACGCGGGTAACGACCTGGACCCCGCCGGAGGTGACGCTGAAGGATACCTTATTCTCGCTGACATTGAGGGCCTCCTGCACCGCAAGGGTGATCTCCGCAAGGCCATCCTCTGCGTTTTCCAGCACCTTGAACCGGAGGTTCAAGAGTGTGCCGTCTTCGATATAATCCGCTGCGCCGACAAAGACCGCTTTTCCGTTTTCCTTGTTGATATAAAGATTGAATCCCTCCGGGGCCATTTCACATTCGAGCAGCTCCAGGCGGGTTTTATCGTAGCTGATGTGGAAGCCGAGCGCCGCAATGCTGGGGGTATCGTGCAGGCTGAGCGTCACGGCGAATTCTTCCTGCGGCTTCACATTCTGTCCGGGGACCTCGATCTTCAGCCGCGGGGTTTCCGCCGCCAGGGCCGGCACGCACAGCAGCAGCGCCGCCAAGGCCAGAAGGTATTTTATTTTTTTCATGGGTTGCCTCCGCTGATTCCAATAAAATGGATCATGTCCGCATGCGGACATGAAAATCTCCCCGGGGAGATTTGGGATTGGGTAATCCTGTACTTTAGTTTAATTCTGCTATCAGATTTTCCTTATTGCAACCATTAATGTAAAATAAGGGTACAAAAACCGGGGGTTCCGGCATGGTCTTTGGGGAGATGCGGAAATACCGGGGCAGAGAGTGCTCCGCTCCGGTATGGTTGCTGATTATTCGTGGTTTTTGCGCCGGGCGCCCAGGAAGCAGATACCTGCCGCCGCCAGTACCGCCATACCGCAGGCTATCAACGGCTATTGTCGCAGCCTTGGTAAGGGTGCTGCCCTCGATGACCTTCGTTTGGTTTTTCCAGCTTTCGTCCATCAAGCATTCGGAGGTGTAAGCGTAGTTGCCGTTCCCCTGCACTTTGAACCTGACGACATAGGTGCCCACATCCGTTGGAGAGCCTGCATAAGCCCAGCTGTACTCGTTCTTCGGGTAGAAAAAGCACTTCACATCGTAACCGCCCAAGCCGATAATGCTATCGTTGACCGTGGGTGCGGCCTGCTTGATGCTGTACTTTTGTCAGCCCATATCGGCGGCAAGAGCCTGATCGATGAGCTTTTGCAGCGTCTCCGCCTGCTTCTTTTCCGTGATGGCACCTACGATGGGGTCACCCACGATATTGCCGTTGCGGTCAACCACATAGGTGGTGGGGAAGGCGAACACATTACCGGTAAGAACGCCGGCCTCGCTGCCGGAGGCAAAGGTGAGGTTCCGGTAGGTGGCGCCCTTCTTGGCCAGTACGGCCTTGGCCTCGGCAATGGCGGTCTCATCGCCGTCCAGCGTGAAGGCATTGATGCCGACGACGGTGCCGCCCTTTTCGGCCAGGGACTTATTGAGGGCCTCCAGGTCGCCCAGCTCGCCTACGCAGGGCTTGCAGGTGGTGAACCAGAAATTCACCACGGTGACGGCGTTGGCGGCGAACAGCTCGTCGCTCTTCACCGGATTCCCATCCAAGTCTTTGCCCTCAAAGGCGGGGAAGGGGTTGCTGTTCTGCTCGATGGGCTTGCCGTTTTCCGCAGGGACGCTGACGGTTCCGTCCGGGGTCTCGGGCATCAGCTCGGGGAATTTTTCCTCTAGCTTGGTCAGCTGATCCTCCAGATCGCGGATCTTCTCGCCGCCCTCACGCAACACCTTCAGCTCCTCCTCGGTGAACTGATCCTTGGCGTCCTCGATGGTATCCAGCAGGAACTGGCCGTAGTTTTTGCCGTCCTCGATCATGATCTTATCCTTATTGGCGGCAATAAAGACCTTTTCCCACAGGGCGGAGTTTTCGCCGAGGATGGCGTTTTCCTGTGCCATCAGCTCCTTGTGCATGGCAGCTGCTTCCTCGGCGTTCTTCGGTTCGCTGCTCATTCCGTCCATTTTGTCTCCGCCCTTTGTACCGCAGGCTGCCAGAGAGAGCACCATCAGTGCAATAAGCAGCAGCGCCAGAATTCTGTTGGCAGTATGCATCCTATTCATCTTCATTCGTTTTATTCCTCCTTGTTATTGTTGTTTGTCTGCAGCGTTTCCGCTGCTTTTGCCTTATCTTTACCATCTCCAAAGCCGTAGCGGAAGCTGACGGCGTTTGTGGGACAGGCGCGTATGCACATCCCGCAGCGGATACACTCGGTATGGTTGGGCGCCTTCGTCACATCCACATCCATCTTACAGGCTCTGGCGCATTTCCCGCAGGAGACGCACTTGTTTTTATCCACCTTCATCTGGAAGAGGGACACCCGGTTGAACAGCGCGTAGAAGGCGCCCAGCGGGCAGAGCCATTTGCAGAAGGGGCGGTAGAAAACAACGCTTAAAACCACCACCGCCAGCAGGATGGAGAACTTCCAAGTAAACAGGCTGCCCAGCGCCGCCCGGATGCCGGAATTGGCAAGGGACAGCGGGATGGCCCCCTCCAGCACGCCCTGGGGACAGAGGTATTTGCAGAAGAACGGGTCGCCCATGCCTACATCGTTCACCAGGAACGCCGGCAGCAGGAAAACCATCACCAGCAGTATGGCGTACTTGAGATAGGTCAGTGGCTTGAGCTTCTTTGTGGAGAGCTTCTTCGTCGGGATCTTATGCAGCAGCTCCTGAAACCAGCCGAAGGGACACAGAAAACCACAGATGAAGCGTCCCAGCAGGACTCCCAGCAAAATGAGAAAGCCTGTGATATAATAGGAGAAGCTGAACTTGGAAGACCCCACCACCGCCTGAAATGCCCCGATGGGACAGGCTCCGGAGGCCGCTGGACAGGAGTAGCAGTTCAGCCCCGGCACGCAGACGGTTTTACCGCCGCCCTGATAAATGGAGCCCTTGAGAAAATTCGGCAGATGAATATTAGTGAGAAGGGTGGCGCCCGCCTGGATCCAGCCCCGGAAGCGGGACAGGAGGTGGGAGACCCCGGTATGTTTTTTATCCAATGCCGACACACTCCAAACATAATTTAATCGCCTTACTGAATACCGTTGCGGCCTCGCCCCGCCAAGCGCCGAAGCACAGCATGGCAGCGCCCGCAATCAGCAGCACGACCTGCGCCGCGGCTTTTTTTGCATGAGTCATTTTCATCATCCTTTCCGAATTACTGTGCCCATCATAGCACGGGGAGGTTAAAATTTCTGTTAAGAACGAAAACTTAACGCAAACCTTATCTATTTTTGCTATAATGAAAG
>OHYG01000823.1_pt1 | contig 10367 bp, 8 predicted proteins | sample 1580221 | NCBI WGS metagenome assembly OHYG01 (sample SAMEA3882521, study PRJEB24775) | human gut metagenome | biome: human-associated habitat; feature: intestine environment; material: feces | place: Netherlands | collected 2009/2010 | reverse complement strand
GTCCGGAAACGACTCCAGAACGGGCGCTAAAATTTCGACGGGTAAATCCGCCGAGGGGAGCAGGCAAAAAAAGAGCATAAAAATTTGTGATCTCCGTAAAACCAGAAAATCCTAGTTTTACGGAGATCTTTTCAGAATAAATTGTATTTTCCTTTAAAGTGTCCTATACTGAAAAGTAGCAAAAATACACACCACCCTTTCATTTGGAGGATTTTTATGCAGAAGATTACGTTTCGAAAATTAGCTGGAGAAAAATATATTTACCCGGAACTGCAGGGACACTTTATCGAGTTTCTTGGCTCCTGTATTTATGATGGAATCTGGGTTGGAGAGGATTCGGAAATTCCGAATTATCATGGAATCCGAAAAGACCTTGTGGATGCATTTCAGAAGCTGCACCCGCCGGTGATCCGCTGGCCGGGCGGATGCTTTGCGGATGTGTATCACTGGCGGAATGGTATTGGCCCGCGGGAGCAGCGGCCGGTTACATACAATGAAAACTTCGGTACTTTCGAGACGGATCCCAATCAGTTCGGTACGCACGAGATGATGGAATTTTGCGAGATGATCGGCGCGAAGCCATGGTTTAATATCAATATGATGACCGGCTCTCCATCCGAGATGCGAGAGTGGATGGAGTACTGTAACCGCAAAGAGCCGACGGCACTTTCGCAGGAACGAAAAACAAACGGCCATGAAAAACCGTTCGAGATTGAATACTGGGGTATCGGAAATGAAGTATGGGACGGCGGCGGAAAAATGACGCCGCAGATGTATGCGAACGAATACCGGAAATTCAGTTCCTCCTGTCCGTCGTTTGGAGGCGGCGATCAGACATTTTCCATGAAATGCATCGCCAGCGGCCCGGATGGAAATAAGCCGAAAGAACGTGCTGCGTGGACAAAAGATTTCTTTAAGGAAATGGGAAAATACCGGATGCCGTCTCTCTATGGCTACGATCTCCATTTTTACAACTGGAATCTGAAACAGCTTCAGACAGAGAAAAAGTTTGATGAAAAACAGTGGTATGATGTGATCAATGGATGCAAAGAGCTGGAAAATGTCATTCACGAGCAGCGCCGCCTGATAGACGCTGGTCTTGAGGCACTTCCGAAACCGGAGGGTCCGTTCCAGGCGGCACCGAGAAAATGTGAACTGATTGTCGGTGAGTGGGGCAACTGGCACAGCAGTGCATTTAATGCGCGCCCGGCGCTGTATCAGCAGTGTACGATGCGTGATGCCGTTACAACTGCACTGACGCTCGACATCTTCCACCGCAATACCGGGGATGTGCGCATGGCATGTGTGGCACAGTCTGTCAATGTCCTGAATTCCCTGTTCCTGACGGATGGTGAGCATTGTATTCTGACACCAAACTACGATGTGTTCGATATGTATCAGGTGCATCAGGGTGCGTATACGCTTGGCTTTGAGGAAAAGAACAAAGATCCTGAGGTCTGCATCTTTGCTTCGATCAAAAATGATGATATCTACGTCAACCTCGTAAATACAAGCTACAGCGAATCAAAGAAAATCGAATTGAAATTCAAACAGTGTCCGGAATTTGTTGAGGCCAAAACACTGTACTCCAAAGATCCGCAGAACTACAACGATGCGAAACATCCGAACCGAGTCCGCTGCAAAGAAGGAAAAGCACCTGCACGGGAAAAAGACTCCTTCCAGATTGCACTGCCGGCGGCTTCGGTCAGCGTTTATCATTTCAGAAAAACAGAAACAGAAAAGTAATACATACAAAACGGGCCGCCCCGGGGAAAAGGATTGTTCCCACAGGGCGGCTCATTTCTATTACAAAAATAATTCAATCACAAACACCACGGCACAGCATGCCACCGAAACCTGAAACAGGTTTGCACCGAACCATGCGGCTGCGATGCCGACGACAAGCGCGAGTGCGCCGGAAACAGGGCTCTGTGTTGCATGGACAATCGCCGGGAAGGTCATGACTGACAGCGTCACGTATGGAACGTAGTACAGAAACGACTGAATAAACTGATTTTTAATCGGCTTCCGGATCAGCGTCAGCGGCAGAATCCGGATTGTGTAGGAAACCAGAGCCATGACGGCGATATAGATATAATTATTGTACATCAGCATTTTCCTCCTCTGTCTTTACCGGGAACAGGATAGCTCCGGCGCAGGAAATCAGAACGGTGAGCAGAATCGTTCTGGTTCCGTCGGAGAGAGTGGAGATGCCCGGGAGATAGCTGCAGATAAAGCTTAAGAAAAAGCTGACGGCAACAAGACCCGCTACCACACGGCTCTTTCGCGCCGGGGGAATGATGATTGCAAGGAACATGCCGTACAGCGCCACGCTTAAGGCACTGACAGCGCGCAGCGGCAGCAGATTTCCGGCAATAATACCAAGAGCCGTGCCGATCGACCACGCGGGAGCAGCGACGAGAATGGCACCGTATGTATAATACGGATTCAGCCAGCCCGGGCGCGCGATTGTGATGCCAAACAGTTCATCCGTTACATCGTAACCAATGAGAAAACGGTGGAAAAACGGCGTGTCCGGCGAAAAGCGCTGGGCAAGCGCACAGCTCATCAGAAGATACCGCGCATTGGCGATGAGCGTAATGATAGCGACCTGCAGATAGCCTGCGTTGGCGGCAATCAGTGTAAAGGCAGCGTATTCTCCGGCGGAAGCATTGTTGAAAAGACTGGCGAGAAAGCCCTGAAAAGGACTAAGACCTGCCTTACGCGCTGCAATGCCGAGCGAAAACGAGACCGCAAAATAGCCAAGCCCGATCGGAATGCCATCGCGGATTCCGTTGACCAGAACCTGGCGGGAAAATGAATAAGATCTTTGTGAACTCATAAAAAGCTACTTCCTTTTCCTTCGCAGAAGCTAGAGCATGTCTGAAAAATCATTTCCGCAATCTGCAAGCCCCACTTTATGGTATATTTTGCCCTCATTCGGTTGCCGTAGCCCGCTACGCCGCCCTCATTCGGACAAAATCTCCCACAAACTGGGACTCGCAGCTTGCGAAAAGCCTTTTTCAGACACGCTCTAGAGCGTGTTTGAGAAAATTTTCCGTAATCTGAGATTCGCAGCTTACGAAAAGTTTTTTTCAGACATGCTCTGGCATCTGGCAAAAATGTTGGGGTCAAGAGATCAAAAATCCTCTTGCAAGCGAGCTTGCACCGGCTTTTTGATCTTTTGCCCTAATATCTGATGAAAATTATAGCAAGTTTCGACAGGTTCGTAAACTCTTATTTTGTTCTTGTTCGTTTCACGCAGCCACTGCTTACGCCTGCGTTTCTAAGTCTGTTGAACTGAATTGTATAAAATTATGTACAAAAACAGAAGATAACGCTTGAAAATAGAAGAAAAATCCATTAATATCTATGTATACAAAAAACATTACCGAAGGTGGTGCCTACGATGAAACTGCGTGCGCTTGCAAAAATAAATCTTGGTCTTGATGTGACCGGAAAAAGAGAGGATGGTTACCATGAAGTCCGCATGGTAATGCAGACGATCCAGATGTACGATCAGCTGGAAATAAAGGAGAGAAAAGAACCTGGCATAAGGCTGACAACCAATCTGCCGTTCCTTCCGTGTAATGACGGAAATCTCGTATACAAAGCGGCAAAGATTCTGATGGATGAATTCGATATCCGTCAGGGTGTCGATATGAACCTGACAAAATTTATCCCGGTAGCGGCCGGCATGGCGGGCGGAAGCTCGGATGCGGCAGCAGCACTGGTAGGAATTAACCGCATGTTTCAGTTGGGTCTGACGAAACGCCAGCTGATGGAGCGGGGTGTGCAGATCGGTGCGGATGTTCCGTACTGTGTGATGCGCGGTACAGCGCTGGCAGAAGGAATCGGCGAAAAGCTGACATCCCTTCCCGGCGTACCGATGTGCTATGTGCTGATCGGAAAACCGGGCATCAATGTTTCGACGAAATTTGTCTATGGAAACCTGCATCTTGATGAGGTGACGGAGCATCCGGATATCGACGGCATGGTAGAGGCGATCCGGAATCATGACCTGTACGGCATCACGGACCGCATGGGAAATGTGCTGGAATCCGTGACGTGTCCGGCGTATCCGGTGATCGATGAGATCAAGGCACAGATGATGAAAAACGGTGCGGTCAATGCGATGATGAGCGGCAGCGGCCCGACCGTATTCGGCATTTTCGACGATCCGGACAAGGCAGAATTTGCCCGCGATCAGTTAAAAATAAGCGGACTGTCGAAACAGACATTCCTGACTACAGTATCAAAACCGGGAGGTACAAAGTATGGCAAAAAATGAGTTAGACCTGCAGATGGAGGATTATCAGTACCTTTCGCTCCGCGATGTCGTGTTCCGCACGCTGCGCCAGGCGATTCTGCGCGGGGAGTTAAAGCCGGGTGAACGGCTGATGGAGATCCGGCTGGCAAATCAGCTCGGCGTTTCGCGTACCCCGATCCGCGAGGCGATCCGTATGCTGGAGCTGGACGGCCTTGTGATCATGGTGCCGCGGAAGGGTGCGCAGGTAGCACAGATCACGGAAAAAGACCTGAACGACGTGCTGGAGGTGCGGCTCGGACTGGAGGAGCTGGCGGTAAAACTGGCGTGTCAGCGGATTACAGAGAGCGAACTGCAGAAGCTTTATCAGGCATCGCGCAGCTTTGAACAAATGCTGGAGACAACAGAGACGGATGATCTGCAGAAGCTTGCACAGGCAGATGTGGCATTCCATGATGTGATTTATCAGGCGACGAACAACGAGCGCCTGATTCAGCTGCTGAACAATCTGCGGGAGCAAATGTACCGTTACCGGATTGAATATTTAAAGGATGTAAAATCCCGACGTTCCCTGGTTGAGGAGCACGATGCCCTCTATGAACATATGAAAAATCGGGATCTTGCAGGCGCACAGAAGATGATCCGCGAGCATATCGAGCGACAGCAGGAGAGTATTATGCAGACCGTACATCACCAGAGCATGACGGGCGTAGAAGAAAAATAAAAGCGTATAAAATTTCGAAAAAGGAACATTCTGTTACAGAGTAAAAAAATCGTGACAGAATGTTTTTTTATGGAATTTTGCAGAGTATATTTCTCCAGATGGTTTTTCGGAAGCTTTCAAAAGGAGGAGAAGGAGGGACGCAGGCATGGAAAAAGAGAAGACGCAGATTTCACTCACACTGGCGGAAAATGAAAGCGTGATCCGTACATGGTGTGAAAATTGCGATGATATTCAGATCCGCCCGATGAAACTCGGCAAAACGGGCGGAACCGGTGCGCTGCTGATCTACGTAGAAGTGGCGGTGAGCTGCGTTATGTTGAAGGATTCCGTGATCGGGAAGCTGTTGAACCGTCTGATGGAGGTTCCCGAGGCAGATATCCCGGGGGTTCTCTCGGAAAATCAGCTCGGAATTTCGGATGCACTGGAATTTGATACCATGGAAGCTGCGTTCGCTTCCATGCTTGCGGGAAATGCAATTCTTTTTGTGGATCATTATGACCGTGCAGTCAAGATCGGATCGAAGGGTTATCCCAATTTAGGAGTGCAAAAAGCCGAGTCCGAGAAAGTGCTGCGCGGCTCAAACGAGGGCTTTTCCGATTCCGTCAAAACCAACACAGCACTCGTCCGCAAGCGCCTGCGGACCACCGATCTGAAAGTGGAGGAGATACATTTTGGTGCGCGTTCTGATACGGTTCTGGCTCTGGTGTATGAGAAAGAGCTGATTTATCCGAAATTTCTGGAAGAGGTAAAACAGCAGATTGCCGGCTGGGAAGTGGACGGCGTTTTTGACAGCGGCATGGTCGAGCAGCTCTGCGAACCGCAGTGGAAATCGCCGTTCCCGCGCTTCGAGACGACCGAACGGCCGGACCGCGCGGCGATGGAGATTCTGGACGGAAGAATCCTGCTTTTATGTGATAATTCCCCGGTCGGGATTCTCTTCCCGGCATCATTTGACAGCTTTTTAAAGGTCAGTGAGGACCGGTATCATCATTTTCTGATCGTCTCATTTGAGCGGCTGTTACGGTATGCGGCGGTCTTTCTCGCCCTGTGGATTTCGGGCGGATACCTGGCTGTCACGGGCTTTCACACGCAGGTGCTTCCGACCAAACTCCTGCTGGCGTTCGCCGAAGCGCGGAAAGGCGTTCCGTTCCCCGGCATTCTGGAAATTCTTCTGATGGAATTTGCTTTTGAACTGATTCGCGAGGCCGGTGTGCGCATGCCGGGGCCGCTTGGCGGGACGATCGGAATTGTGGGCGGACTGATCATCGGAGATGCGGCGGTTTCCGCCAATCTGGTGAGCCCGATGACCGTCGTTGTGGTTGCGGTTTCGGCGCTCTGTTCGCTGGCGATTCCGAACGAAGAGTTCGGCGCACCGTTCCGGCTGCTGAAATTTGGCTTTATTTTGCTCGGCGGATTGCTCGGCATTTTCGGCATGGTGCTCGGCACATTTCTTCTCGCGGGTCATCTCGCCGGGCTTACAAGTTTTGGCATTCCCTATCTGATGCCGTTCGTCGGGAAAGGACTTGCGGGCTACCATGCGCCGAAGGATTCCGTATGGCGGCCGCCGCTGCATCAGATGCGGGAGCGGCCGGTCTTTGCAAAGCGCGATCAGAGAGTGCGGCTGCGGAAAAACAGAAAAGCTGCGGAGCCGGAAGAAAAACAGGAAAGGGGAGAGTGACGCATGTTTTCGGAAAATGACAGAATTTCACAGCGCCAGATGGAACGCCAGATCGTGCTCGTTCTGCTCTGCCCGGCGTTCTGGCAGCTCGCGGCGTACGGCGCATCGGACGGCCTGCCCGGTATGGCAGGGATTTTCGTTGGATATGGGCTGCTGGCGGTGTGGTGCATTTATCTCGTGCGCCTTGGCGGGCTTTACTGCCGCCTGGAAAGCGTGATGGGAAAGGCTGGGAAACTCCTTCTGGCAGTGATGTATCTGTGTTATCTGCTTTTCCTCGGCGGAACACTGCTTCGCAGAATGGCGGAGCTTGCCGCCGCGTATCTGACAGCGGGTGTACCGCAGGAGCTCTGCGGACTGTTTCTGCTCGCGGCGGCCGGGTTTGGTGTCGGCAGTGAAGTACAGAAAAGAGGACGGCTGGCGGAAGCACTCTATCCGTGGATTGTGGGCGGGATTTTGATTTTGCTTCTGCTGACAGTTCCGCAGATGCATTTTTCCTCGTTTGAGGATGCCTGGAAGACAGCAAAGCCTGTTGAAATTGTGGATAACGGAATACTTTTTGGGCGGAATGTGTGGAGAACGCTGGAAAACGGAACACCGATTGCGCTGCTGCCGTTTTTACTGGGGCATGTGCAGAAAGAGCACAGGAGTGTCATTCTTCCGGTGACGCAGAGTATCTGGAAAACGGGGCTTCTTGTAATCGCAGGAAGCATGGCGCTGCTCGGCGTTTTCGGCCGGCGCGGCACGGCTGCGGCGCAGGACCCGCTCTTACTGTTAATGGCAGGAACGAGCCTGCCGGGTGGATTTCTGGAGCGGTTTGATATTCTGTGGATGGCATTTCTTTTGATGGGACTGCTGTTCACACTGGGAAGTCTGCTGTTTTACGTATCGCTGATCGGAGAGAAGACGGGACTGTGGAAACCGCAGAATCTCTATGTACGGATCGGTACAGTGCTTTTTATATGGCTGCTGTCATGCGCGGAAAGCGGATGGTCGGTCCGGTACGGTTACTTTCCGTTTTTCCTTGCCATCACGGTGCTGCTCGGCTTCTGCCAGAAGCATATGAAAAAACTGCGGCTTGTGTGTCTGGCGCTGGGCAGTATGATTTTCCTGTCATCCTGCGGGGCAGTAGAGCCGGAAAAGCGGCTGTATCCACTGGCGGTTGCCTTTGATTATGTGTCGGAAGAGGCGACTGCGCCGGAAAACAGTGAAACTGGGGAAGAAACCGGGACGGCGGTCAGTGAGAGCGGCGGAGAAAAGAAGACGGCTGGCGGTAAATGGCGCGTCTGGTATGCGCCTGCGAATCTTGCGGTGGTGACCGGCCAGGGAAAGGATGAGCAGGAGGAGGGAACCGACGAGGACCCCGCATCGCTGTTCTTTGAAGCGGAGACGTTTGAGGAGATTGCGCAGCAATATGACAGCACAGAGGAATATGATCTCGACACCGGACACGTCCAGGCGATTGTATTTTCCGATGCACTGCTCAGTGACCGGGGACGGATGGAAGAACTGTTGAAGTACCTGGAACAGGACCGTGCGCTTGGGCACAGTGCCTATCTGTTTCACGCAGAAAAACCAGAAGATATCATGGAGCAGAACGGAAAACAGGTGGAGTCCGCCGGTGAGTACCTGTGCGGAATTTATGACAACCGGGTGAAAAGAAAAGAGGCGGTGACACTGGCGGACTTGTGCTATGCGTGGGAAAACGAAAGGAGCATTCCGTGGATTCCGAAAGCGCCGTAAAAGGTTTAAAGTGTATGGAATATCGGAGTGGATAGTGAGTGTCTGTGTATAAAAGTTTTGAAATCCGGCAAAACTGGAAAAAACAGGAGGCAGCATATGAATGAGAAAAAAGTACAGAGCCGGAAACGGAATCAAAATCAGACACAGAAGAAATCCAGGGACAGGCAGGCGCAGCCCCGAAATACATTTGGGAACCAGCATAGAAGTCAATTCCAGGCGGCATTTCAAATTTTCTGCCGCCGCTGGCTCCCTGTCTGCATTGCGGCGCTGATCCTTTCCGGAACCGCCAATCTTCTCCGCGAGTCCCGTCTGCAGCAGGAAGTCGCTGCAAAGATCGTGCGCTTTCACGTAAGAGCCAACAGCGACTGCGCCTCCGACCAGCAGATCAAGCTTCAGGTACGCGATGCCGTTGCCGAAGAACTGCAGACGATCCTGCACGGAGCCGAAACAAAAGCAGAAACCGAAGAAATCCTGCGTGAAAACGAGCCCTCCATCCGTGCCGCCGCCCTTCAGACGCTGCGCGCAGGAGGCAGTACTGACGATATCACTGTAACGTACGGAAAAGCCAGTTTTGAGGAAAAAGAAACGGGCAATTATATTCTCCCCGCCGGAACGTACGACGCTCTTCAGATCAACATCGGCAGAGCCAAAGGGCACAACTGGTGGTGCATGCTGTATCCGTCCATCTGCTTTTCGGATGCCCTGCGCCCCGTAAACGAGGACGGCGAAAGTGCAGAAAAAGTCGAAAAAAGCCGGATTCCGCTGCAGAATCTGTTGAGTGATGCCGCCTACCGCGAAATCCTGAAAAGTGACCGGATTTCGTTCCGGTTTTTCTGGCGTTAAGCGGATTTTTCGAAAGACTTTCAAGAGAAATGATTGCAATATTCCTCCATTCGGGTTAAAATAATGTATCAGCGACCTATTTTAACCAGGGTCGTGAAATGAAAAAAGAAATGTAAAAATTCAGATATATTAAATATAGAAATGAACCCCATTCGGCATGACAAAAAAGTAATGCCGGATGAAAAATGGAGGAAAGTATGAAAGCAGACAGACAGGCGCCGATCGGCGTCTTTGATTCCGGTGTCGGCGGACTGACCGTAGTGCGTGAGATTATGCGAAACCTGCCCGACGAACGAATCGTATATTTTGGAGATACCGCGCGTGTGCCGTACGGTTCCAAATCGAAAAATACCGTCATCCGTTATTCCCGCCAGATCGTACACTTTCTGGAAACCCAGCAGGTCAAGGCGATCGTCATCGCCTGCAATACAGCAAGTGCGCTGGCACTCGATACGATCGAAAAAGAGATCGATCTCCCGATCATCGGCGTGGTAAAACCGGGCGCACAGATGGCCGTCGAGACGACGCAGAACAAGCGCGTCGGCGTCATCGCAACCGAGAGCACTATTCAGAGCGGCCTCTACCAGCAGCTCATTACCGAGGCAGATCCGGCGATCACCGTTTACGGAAAACCGTGTCCGCTGTTCGTGCCGCTCGTGGAAGAGGGCTGGACAAAAGATCCGATCACCGAGGAAGTGGCGCGCCGCTATCTGGCAGAGATTCTGGATAAAGACATCGACACGCTGATTATGGGATGCACCCACTATCCGCTGCTGACGGAGATCATCGCGGACATTATGGGCCCTGGCGTGACGCTCATCGACTCCGGCGCTGCGGCGGCGCGGGTCCTGCGGCAGACGTTGTCAGACCGGGGTGCGCTGGCCCAACGTGACCACGGCACACTGACACTGTATGCCAGCGACCGGCCGGAGGACTTCGGTGCGCTGGCAGGGCAGTTTCTGCGGCGGCCGCTGGAGAGCGCGGTACAGCACGTAGACATCGAGAGGTACTGACATGGACAAGGTACAGGTACTGGTCCGCAGCCGCAGTGACTTTGCCGGCGGCGTGGACGAATTGACCTTCCGGGGCACAGGGACGCTGGAAAAGACCGACTA
>OHYG01000810.1_pt1 | contig 10524 bp, 8 predicted proteins | sample 1580221 | NCBI WGS metagenome assembly OHYG01 (sample SAMEA3882521, study PRJEB24775) | human gut metagenome | biome: human-associated habitat; feature: intestine environment; material: feces | place: Netherlands | collected 2009/2010 | reverse complement strand
GAACCGACCACGAACCAGCAACAACAATGGAAGTATGCAACGATATTGATAAAATTCTTGGCACACTTATATGCAAGAACCTTTTCTTATGCAACCGACAGAAAACACAATTCTATCTTCTTATGATGCCGGGAGATAAAGTATTTAAGACTAAAGATTTAAGCCAGCAGATTAACTCTGCACGACTTTCATTCGCCGATGAGGAATATATGAAAGAATATCTTGATATAACACCTGGTTCAGTATCTATTATGGGGCTTATGAATGATACAGAGGGTAAAGTACAGCTTCTGATCGATGAGGATATAATGAAAGATCCGTATTTTGGATGTCATCCGTGCATCAACACATCCAGCTTGAAGATTCGTACATCTGATTTGATCGCAAAGATCATTCCGGCGCTGAAGCATGCGCCGAAGATGGTGAAACTTCCGGGAGCGGAGGAGTAACAGTAGTAATGAAAATGTGATTAATCGACACCAGGTTCATTTCCTGTTGGTTGTATATTTTTCGTGCATTTGCTATAATTTATATGTTGATATGCGAATAGCAGGTATCATTTTCAGGATTGATGCAGAGAAGATAAAAAGGAGGACTAGCGTGTCTGAGGAAAATAAAGTGATAGATGAAGTGAATACATCAGGAGTAGTCGAGCAGCCGGTGGATGCGGAGGAGATTCCGCCAGTGAAGACAGAGGCGATACCACCGGTGAATACGGAACCAACACATCCTGTACAGCCACCGGTAGAACCGGCGCAGAAGCTGGAAGATTATTACAAAGAGACTGCGGAGGATCGTGCAGCTGAGGAAGAGTACGAGCAGGCGGTTAAAGATCCGCAGAACCGGAAGGAAAAGATCGATCAGATCAAGAGTATTTTCCACCGCAGTGGGGAGAAGAAGTTTTCCAGAGAAGAAGTGATTCTTTCTAAGATCCGGCCGGAAGATATGCTGGAATATCTGACGTTGGAACAGCGCAGACTGGAATGCTTACAGAAAGCAAGACAGAGCCGGAATGAGAAGCTTCTCAAGGTGCTTCAGCTTGCAGCGATACTTGCAGTAATTGTGGCGGTTGTCGCTTTACTGAAGGATAATCCGGTCGTTCTTGTGAACATTCTGTATATGCTTGGTATTGTAGCAGCAATCTGGATCTGGAAGAATCCGGGAAAGAAGTAAATTTACTGTAATGAGGTGACGATATGAAATTTTTTCATTTATCAGACCTGCATATAGGAAAGCAATTACATCACTATAACCTCCGGGAGGATCAGGAACATATCCTTGCGGAGGTTCTTTCATATGCAGCGTCCATACATCCGGATGCAATTGTTATCGCAGGAGACATTTATGACAAATCAGTGCCATCAGGAGAAGCGGTAAGTCTGTTTGATGAATTCTTGACAGCTCTGGCTAAGATTGAACCGGTGATTCCGGTTCTTATTATATCGGGAAATCATGATTCGGCACAGCGGCTTGATTATGCCAGTCGTTTGCTTGGAAGCCATCAGATTTATATTGCGGGTCAGGCTCCGGAGGAAGAAGCAGATCGTTTGAAAAAGATTACTTTGACGGATGAATTTGGAGAAGTGGATTTCTGGCTGCTTCCGTTTTTAAAGCCGGGATATGTGCGCAAGATCTTTGGCGGAGAGGTGCCGGAGAGTTATACGGCAGCTGTACAAGGAATTCTGGAGAGGGAGAAGATTGATTTTTCCAGAAGAAATATACTGGTTTCCCATCAGTTTTATACAGGGAAGGGGGAGACTCCAACAACGTGTGAATCAGAAGTATTATCTGTCGGAGGCATTGATAATGTAGATATTTCCGCAGTGCAGGAGTTTGACTATGTGGCACTTGGACATTTACATGGTGCACAGAGAGTCGGACAGGAGAAGATCCGCTATTGTGGAACGTTGCTGAAGTATTCTGTCAGTGAGGCAAGCCAGAAGAAGACACTTCATGTAGTTGAACTGAAAGAAAAAGGGAGCGAGCCGGAGATTCAGAATCTGCCGCTGCATCCACTTCGTGATGTGAGAAAACTCACGGGAACTCTGGAAGAGATTCTTGAAGCGGAGGATGGAACCGGGAGTGAAGATTATGTCAGTGTAACGCTGACAGATGAGGTTGATCCGTACAAACCAAAGGAACAGCTGGAAAGAAAGTTCCATCATATTCTAGAAGTGCGGATGGATAATGAGAGAACAAGACAGAAGCTGGAATTTTCTGAAGAACAGATACGGATCGGTACTCCGTTTGAAACATTTTGTGATTTCTACAAAGAGATGCAGGGGCAGGAAATGTCTGAACAAGAACAAAAGATCTTAAGAGAGATTCTAAGTGAAATGAAAGGGGAAGACGTATGAGACCGGTGAGATTGACGATGTCCGCATTCGGATCTTATGCGGGCGTCCAGGAGATAGATTTTACAAAGATTCACAGCGGATTATTTCTGATCACCGGAGATACGGGTGCAGGAAAAACGACCATCTTTGATGCAATCATGTATGCGCTGTATGACCGGACGAGTGGCGGACGCAGAGATGGAAATATGATGCGCAGCCAGTATGCATCAGAAGACACAGACACTTATGTTGAATATGTGTTTTCTTATCGGGGACAGGAATATACCGTGCGCCGTAATCCGGAATATCTCCGGGTAGGGAAGAGAAGAAAAGCAGATGGAAGCCTCCGGTATGTGAAAGAGACAGTGAAGGTGAGTCTCCTTCTTCCGGACGGAAGGGAATATCAGGGGAAGAAGCGAGAGACAGACCAGAAGATTCAGGAAATCATTGGTCTTGATGCGGGACAGTTTACACAGATTGCCATGATTGCGCAGGGAGATTTCTTAAAGCTTCTTCATGCAGAATCGAAAGAACGTAAAAAGATCTTCTCACAGATTTTCCAGACACAGATCTACTGGCGGATTCAGGAAGCACTGAAAGAAAAAGGAAAAGATCTGTATATTGCGCTGAAGGAAAGTGAATCAGACATTCGGCGTGAGATGGAGCATGTGGAACAGGAGAACACGGAGCAGCAGGATCTGGCAGACCAGTGGAAAGAACTCTGTGAGTTATCCATGCCGGAAGGGGAAAAGGTTCTGGAGGCTGTGAAAAACTTTCTCGAATATGAAGAAAGTTGTGGAAAAGTCTTAAAGAAAGAATCAGAGGAACTTAAGAAACAGTCAGAAACACTTCGAATGCTGATTCAGAAGAAAGAAGAGAAGAATAAGATATTTGATCGTTTGGAAATGGAAGAGAAGCAGCTGAGTATTCTGAATGCAAAAAAGGAAGAGATGGAAACTTGTCGGGTTCAGGCAGGGCTTGGACACCGGGCAGAGCAGGCGAGACATCTGGAAGTGCAGGCTCTTCGAACAGCGAAATCCGTGAGGCAGATACAGGGAGAAATCGAGCAGATTACTGTATGGCAGAAGGAACAGGAAAAGGAACTTTCTGAGGTTAAAGAAAAAGCGGAAGAATTGGAAGAAGTTTTTGCAAAGGAAGAACCGGAAATGCTGAAAAGAATTTCACAGTTATCGGATCTTCTTCCACATTACGCAAATGTGCGTAAGTATTCGAAAGAATATGAAAATCAGACAGGGGCAATGCAGCGATGTATACAGAATTGTCAGGAAGCATCAGCCCGGTATGAGGAAGCATATGCGAAATTCTTTCAGGAGCAGGCGGGAATCCTGGCAAAGGAATTACAGGAAGGCACGCCGTGTCCGGTCTGCGGATCAGTAGAACATCCGCATCCGGCAAAGATTTCCGGAGAAGCACCGGATAAAGAGACGGTAGAGAAACTGAAGCAAAGACGTGATCTGCTGGAACAAAAAAGAATACAGCAGCAGGAAAAGTTTCAGATATGTAAAGCACAGCTTGAATCAGAACAACGTATTCTCGGAGATAATCCTGTGAAAGAAGAGCAGGTGAAAGAAGAGCTTCAGAAGATGCAGGTTGAACTGGATCGGAAGAAGAATGAAACAAAGCAGGCACAGGAACAGTGCCGTAAGATGACGGAGGAAAGCAGACGTCAGGCAGGAAAACTGGAGGGACTTCGAGGCCAGAAGGCAGAACTTGAGAAGCGTTTTGTAAAAGAGCAGGAAGAGTTCCGAGAGGAGATCAGTCGACAGGAATTTACTTCACAGGAAGAATTCCGTGAGGCGAAACAGTGGATCGAAGGGTGGCGGGAGAAAGACAAAGAAGTGAAAGAACATGACCGCCAGCTGTTAGAGAAAAAGGCAAAGATCGAGACGCTGAAGGAACAGACTGCAGGCGAAAAGCGGGAAGATCCGCAGCAGGAGATAGAAAAGCGAAATGAAGTAGAACATCTGTTGAAAGAAAAACAGGATCATCAGATGCAGCTTCACAGCAGATGGACAGGTAACCAGAATGCATACAAGAATCTGAAACAATATTTTTCTTCGCAGGAAGCTGTGCGAAAAGAATATGAGGTACTTTCCAATCTGAGCAAGACTGCAAATGGCAATTTGAGTGGCAGTGTGAAACTTGATTTTGAGACGTATGTACAGCGGACTTATTTCCGGCAGATCATTCAGGCGGCAAACCGCAGGCTGGCGCGGATGACATCGAATGAATTTATTTTACAGTGCAGGGAGATTCAGGATCTGAGCAGTCAGGGACAGGCCGGCCTTGATCTGGATGTCTATGATCTGGTGACAGATTCTGTCAGAGATGTAAAGTCTCTCTCAGGAGGAGAATCCTTCATGGCAGCTTTGTCGATGGCATTGGGACTTGCAGATATTATCCAGAATACAGCCGGAGCAGTGAGTCTGGAGACGATGTTTGTAGATGAAGGATTCGGATCTCTGGATGATGCATCAAGAGACCGTGCGATTCAGATTCTCAAAGAACTTGCAGGAGAGAAAGGACTGGTTGGAATCATTTCCCATGTAAATGAATTGAAAGAGCAGATTGACTGGAAATTAAATATTACAAAGACGGAGCATGGAAGTCAGGCAAAATGGGAAATCTAAAAGCATAAGGCAATAATAGGGACAGCTACGAAGAAGGATAGAATACAGGCAGGTGCGGAAAATGAAACAAAATGGAATGAGAGAAAGAAAAGGAAGGATTTCAAGATACGGAAGAAGGATGTTGGCAGTTCTGCTCAGCGCAGGGATGCTGCTGACAGGGACTCTTCCGGTATCCGGAACAGAAAATACGGAGGAAACGGCACGCCCACATCAGCTTTATTGCACAGTACTTGGAGACAGTATTGCGAAAGGTTACACTTGCGATAAATCCTGGATGGAGAATTATGGAAGTCTGGCAGCAAAGGAAATAGCATATAGCGAAGGGTGCAGATATATTTATCACAATTATGCAAGAACAGGTCTTGATACAGCAGGATTGAACGAAAAGTATTTGTCAAAGCAGGATGTGCAGACGAATCTTGCAAAAGCAGATGTTATTTTTATAACAATTGGTTCGAATGACCTGCTCAACGAATGTAAGCGTGTGGTTCAGGAAATTCTGAAGACAGATACAAAATTTAAAAGTGCGGATGAGGCACTTGCATCTTTGAAAGAGTCCGTAAAGAAGAATCCGCTGCTTGTGCTGAGTGCGATCAACGCGTTGAACAACTGGGATTATAATTCCTTTGAAAAAGAATGGATCCAGATGATGAAGACAGTAAATTCATTGAAAAAGGACGATGCAAAAGTGATCGTGACTACAATTTATAATCCGGCAGGAAATATGAAGCTTCCATCTACGCTGAATAAAATTGTAGAAGACATTATTGAAAATATGAACGCGATCATTGAAAAACGTGCGGGAAAATACGATTATGAAGTTGCGGATGTGTATCAGTCATCTGTGACATCTCATCTGCAGAAAGACGGAGTACATCCGGATTTTCAGGGGCAGCAGATCATTGCAGATCTGGTTTATAAGGAATATGAAAAGTAAAAAAGAAGCATTCTTTGTGTTGGTTCTTATATGGAACAATGCAGAGAATGCTTTGTTCGTTTTGCAAGAAATAGAACTGTCACATTTATAACACAAAACATTCACAGAATCCTGATACTTTTGAAAGGTCAAAAATCTCGGTTTGTCTGCATAGATATAGACTGGAAGAAATATAGGGAGGTAAGACTTTGATAGAAGTAAAGAATCTTGTGAAGAAGTATGGAAATCATACAGCAGTAGATCATTTAAACTTCACAATAGAGGAAGGGCATGTCTACGGCTTTCTTGGACCGAATGGGGCGGGAAAATCAACAACGATGAATATTATGACAGGATACCTCGGTGCTACCGAAGGAGAAGTACTGATCAATGGACATGATATTCTGAAAGAACCTGAGGAGGCGAAAAAGCAGATTGGTTATCTGCCGGAATTGCCACCGTTGTATATGGAGATGACAGTCCGTGAATATCTGGAATTTGTAGCGGAGTTGAAAGGAATCGCTAAGAATAAAAGAGAAGAGTCTATCAATGAAGTAGAGAAGATGGTGAAGATCTGGGAAGTGGAAAACCGTCTGATCAGGAATCTGTCAAAAGGATACCGTCAGAGAGTCGGACTGGCACAGGCAGTGCTTGGATTTCCGGAGATCATTATTCTTGATGAACCAAGTGTCGGACTTGATCCAAAACAGATTATAGAGATCCGTGAACTGATCCGTCAGCTTGCGAAGAAACATACGGTGATCCTGAGTTCTCATATTCTGGCGGAAGTCCGTGAAGTCTGCGATTATATTTTGATTATTTCCAAAGGAAAACTGGTCGCAAGCGATACGCCGGAGAACCTGGAACGGAATCTGGGAGATTCTGATCTGATTGAGGTCGAGACGAAAGCAAGCCCGGACGAAGTTCGGAGAATTCTTGAGACAGTAGATGGAATTCGAAGCATTTCTACAAAGCATCTGGAAAATGGAATCACATGGGCTCAGATTCAGGAAAAGAAAAATACAGATATACGTGAGAAAGTATTTCAGGCATTTGCACAGAATCATCAGCCACTGCTGAAACTGAATCCGCTGCAGGTAAGTCTTGAAGATGTCTTTATGGAACTGACGCAGAGCGACAGGGCAGCAGAAGAATATGCAGAAAAGGCGAAGAAGAAGGAAACGGAGGACATGAAAGATGCTGGCGATTTATAAAAGAGAAGTACGCTCCTATTTTCAGTCTATGGTGGGATGCGTGTTTGTTGCATTTCTTATTGCATTTACAGGAATCTACTTTATGGCATATAACCTGACAGCCGGATATCCATACTTTTCCTATACGCTTTCAGGCACACTGATCGTATTTATCGTAGGGATTCCGCTGATCACGATGCGCAGTTTTTCAGAAGAGCGTAAAAATAAGACAGATCAGCTGCTTCTGACAGCTCCGGTCAGTCTGTGGAAGGTTGTGCTTGGAAAATATCTTGCAATGGTAACGGTAATTGGAATCCCGAATGTGATCTTCTGTGCGTTCCCATTAATCATTAAGGCACAGGGAACTGCATATCTGAAAGTAGATTACATATCCATCGGGGTATTCTTCCTGTTGGGTTGTGTATATGCGGCAATCGGCATGTTCCTGTCTGCTCTGACGGAAAGTCAGATGATCGCATTTATCAGTACATTTGGTATTCTGCTTATCTTGTATCTTTGGAATGGAATTCTTTCCATGCTTCCAAGCAGTGCAGTCAGCGGATTGGTCGGTGTGCTTATCATTCTGACTCTGATTGTTGTTTATATTTATCAGATGACAGGAAATATAGTGATTGCCGGTGTGATTGAAGCAGTTGGTGTGATCGCCGGTATGGTCGTGTACTTTGTGAAATCAAGTCTTTATGAAAACCTGCTGACAAAGATGCTTGGAAGACTGGCACTTGCAGATGTATTTACGGATATCACTTCGAACAGTATTGTAGATATAACAGGAATCGCGTTGTATCTTTCACTGATCGTAGTCTTTGTGTTCCTGACAGTACAGGCAATCCAGAAGAGACGTTGGAATTAGGAGGGCATGAAAGTGGATAGAAGAAAGAAAACAACAGGAAAGATTAAAGGGATGTTCCACACCTCCGGTACAAAGCACGGATCTTACAGTGTGGGGCTGACAGTACTTGTAATCGCGATTGTTATTGTGTTCAATCTGGTAATCGGACAGATCCCGGAAGCTTATCGCAATCTGGATATGAGCAGTACAAAGATTTATGAAATTTCAGATACAACAAAGGATCTGCTGAGCGGATTGAATGATAAAGTCGATATGAAAGTTCTTGCGGTAAAGAAAGACACGGATGACAGGATTAAGACATTTATCAGTAAATATGCAGCACTTTCAGATAAGATCAATGTTGAGTGGATCGATCCGGTTCTGCATCCGTCAGCATTGACAGAGTATAATACATCCGAAAATACAATCGTTGTATCTTGTGAAGCAACAGGAAAGACAACAACTATTTCTTTTGACAAGATTCTTGTTATGGATATGTCTTCCTATTATTCGGGAAATGCATCTTATTCAGAATTTGACGGAGATGGCCAGTTGACAAGTGCGGTGAATTATGTGACAAGTGATGTGCAGAAGACAATCTATAAAGTAAGCGGGCATGGAGAGGCGGAACTGTCATCTACAGTTACAGATTTGATGAGTAAAAATAATTACACGTTGACAGAACTGAACCTTCTGATGGCAGATTCCATTCCGGATGATTGTGATCTTCTGCTTATGAATGCACCGACGAATGACCTTTCAGAAAATGAAGTGACACTTCTGACAAATTATCTGGCGGCAGGTGGGAAGGTAATGTGTCTGCTTGGTGATAAAGCTCTGACAGATCTTCCGAATCTGGCAAGTGTGCTTAAAGTGTACGGAATTGAGGGCACGGATGGTTATATAGCGGATCCGACAAGATGCTATCAGAATCAGCCATATTATATCTTCCCTCAGCTGAATGTATCCGGTGATCTTGCAAACGGAATCAGTTCTCAGATGGTGCTTTTGACGAATGCACATGGAATGACATTGACAGATCCGACACGAGATACGATAACAACAAGTGCATTCATGGAGACATCGGAAAATGGATACGCAGTAACAGAGTCCGAACAGAAACAGGGAACGTATGAACTTGGAGTTGTCGCAACAGAGACAATTTCTTCGGGAGATGATTCTTCTTCGGATAGTTCAGATGCCGAGGCAACAGATACAACAACTGATGATAGTGAAAGTTCGGAAGATTCTGAGGAAAGCAGTACAACAGAAGCCCGTCTGACGGTGATCTCCGCAGGAAGTCTGATCGATCAGAATATTACAGATGCATTTTCACAGCTTGAGAATACACAGATCTTTATGAATGCAGTAAGTGCAAACTTTGACGGAGCACAGAATCTGTCCATCGAGGCAAAGAGTCTTGGAACAGAGTATAATACGATACAGCATGCCGGTCTGTTCAGCCTTCTTGTAATCTTTGGAATCCCGGCAGTGATTCTGATCGCCGGATTCAGCGTATGGTTCAGAAGAAGAAAAGCTTAAGGAGGAAGAAAATTAGAATGAAGAAAAAGAAAGGGCCATTGATTCTGATCGGTGTTCTGGTGTTGCTCCTTATCCTCTATTTTGCCTTAAGTACATGGAATAAGAAGCAGGATTCCAAGGAAGAAGAAACGGTGAAAGTGACAGACCTGAAGACCTCAGAGATTACCGGGGTGAAATATAATCTTGGTACGGGTGAAATGAATTTTGAGAAAAACGGAGATACCTGGTACTATACCGCAGATAAAGATTTCCCATTGCGTCAGAGTTATCCGAAGACAGTGGCTGATGCTATGGGACAGTTGAGTGCGGATCGAGAACTTGAGGATGCGGATGCGCTGGAAGAATATGGATTAGATCATCCGACTTATACAGTTACACTGACAGATGAAGATGGAACTGTGACAACAATTAAGGTTGGGAATGCGACCGGAAATGATTACTATGCGACAGTGGACGATACGGAAAAGGTTTATACAATTCCGGCGACTTCATTGGATGATATCCAGACAGAACTGGATCAGATCGCTCAGCTGGATACTTATCCAAGCATCGGAAGTGGAAATCTGAAAAAAGAAGTGATCACACAGAACGGTGAGACAACAACCTATGATTCCGAAAATGAGGATCAGGCAGAAGATGTTGCAGCAGTAGCCGGAGGACTTGGCGCCGCAACTCTGTCAGAGGTAGCAGACTATTCTGTAGACGATGCGGATCTTGCAGGGTATGGTCTGGATGCGACTTCCAGAATCACAGTAGAAGTTACTTATACAAGTGATGATGAAGATCAGACAATGACGCTTTACATCGGAGGAGAAAATGGAAGTGGAGACAGATATGTCATGATGAATGATTCCAGGATCGTGTACCTGATCTCGGATGAAATCTGTAATAATATATTGAATCAATAAAGACTGGTAACTGTTCGGAGAAAACGAAGAAAATTCGGTGCGTTTCCTTTGGACAGTTACCACATTTTATATTTATTTAATTGACTTTTGAGTGAAAACAGCGCAGAATATAGCACATATTTATTTTT
>OHYG01000806.1_pt1 | contig 10535 bp, 12 predicted proteins | sample 1580221 | NCBI WGS metagenome assembly OHYG01 (sample SAMEA3882521, study PRJEB24775) | human gut metagenome | biome: human-associated habitat; feature: intestine environment; material: feces | place: Netherlands | collected 2009/2010 | reverse complement strand
ATGACAACATTTTAGATTATCCAAGAATAAAGAGCTATCTGATTTCTGTTAGAGAAGTCAGATAGCTCTTTTTGTTTTGTCTGAATTTAATCGTTCTTCAGCCTGTCTTTGAAAGCCTCCACCAGCGCATCGCTGAGCTGCTGGGACGGCACTTTCACATAGCCGGAGGTTTCGTCATATTTCGGGTAGTTATAACGCCACTTGTCGTAGTCCTCCCGGTTGATTTTGCCATTGCGGAGCTTTTCTGCCTGCTGTGCCCACGCTGTGAGTATTTCGGAAAGCTCAGCGGCGTCCTTCCCCTTCCGGGGATCAACACGCAGGGAAACGCCGTTCTCGCCGGTTTCCACTGTCAGACCGTAGCGATCTTCCAAAGTGAACAGTGTGTGCATCAGGCCAAGATAGCTGTCAATGTCCGGCACGGACAGTGCCAGCGGTGATACGCCCAGCGCACTGGCAAGGCTCTCCGTCAGCTCCGCCTTGGGCGTTCTGCTGCCGGACTCATACTGCGCCATACGGATGTCGGCGGTCTTTTCCGGGAAGCCGACCACCTGCCCCAAGTATTTTTGCGTCATTCCCCGCAGATTACGGAAAAACCGAATTCTCTCACCGATTGCCATAGCGATTACGCTCCTCGTTTTGATACTGTACAATCAGTATAGCATATGGATTTAAGTTGTGTCAAGATAGCAAAAGCAAAAAAGTTAAATATTTTCCCGCAAGCCTCTTGACAATAGCAAATTCGTTTAGTATAATGATTAAGCAAATAGCGTTAAGTTGTTTGCAGGCAACAGAATATCCGTCGTGCGTCACGGTAATGGCGTACCCGCTCGGGCAAATCGGAATGCGGCCAGAAAGTTCTCCGACACTAAATAAGAGAACTATAACCATACGAAAGGGGTGATGAAATGGAAAACACAAGCTTTATGAGAGTGGAGGAAGTAGCGCAGGAATTGGGCATTTCCAAATCCTACGCCTACAAGATCGTCCAGAAGCTGAATGAGGAACTGAAAAGCAAAGGCTTCCTCACGATTTCGGGACGAGTCAACAAGCAATATTTTATGGAACGCACCTGTTACGGTGCTGTTCAGAAAGAGAGGTAAAAATGTCCGTTTATAAAGATACCAAAAACAACACTTGGAAGGTCTACTATCGCTTCACGGATTGGCAGGGCAAAGTCCACCAGTCTACGAAGCGAGGCTTTCCAACCAAACGAGAAGCTCTTGCTTGGGAGCGGGAACAGCTCCACAAAGTGGAAGCCGATCTGGATATGACCTTTGAGAGCTTTATCGACACCTACACAGCCGATATGAAGAACCGGCTGAAAGAGAACACTTGGCACACCAAGGAGCATATCATCCGCACCAAACTGCTTCCCTACTTCGCCAAGCGGAAAATGAACTCGATCCAGCCCAAAGACATTATCGCTTGGCAAAATGAGATGATCAAATGTCGGGATAAGAGCGGCGAGGCATATTCGCTGGTATATCTCAAAACTCTGCACAATCAGCTCAGTGCAGTTTTCAATCACGCCGTGAAATTCTACGGGCTGAAAGACAATCCCGCCGCCAAGGTCGGCAATATGGGAAAGGCCAAGGCAAGAGAAATGCTTTTCTGGACGCAGGAGGAATACAAGAAATTCTCCGAAGAAATGATGGACAAGCCTGTTTCTTTCTATGCCTTTGAAATGCTGTATTGGTGCGGCATCCGGGAGGGTGAACTGCTGGCGCTGACCCCGGCGGATTTCGATTTTGACCGGGAGACGGTCACGATCAGCAAATCCTATCAGCGTATCGGTGGCCGGGACATCATCACTGACCCGAAAACGCCGAAAAGTAACCGGACGATCAAAATGCCGGAGTTCCTCTGTGAAGAAATGCAGGACTATATGAAACAGCTCTACCGAATCGGCAAAAATGACCGGCTGTTTGAAGTCACAAAAAGCTATCTTCATCACGAAATGGACAGAGGCGCCAATGCCGCAGGGGTCAAGAGGATCAGAATCCACGATTTGAGACACAGCCATATTTCACTTCTGATTGAAATGGGCTATTCGGCGGTAGCGATTGCTGACCGGGTGGGACACGAAAGCATCAATATCACCTACAACTACGCCCACCTGTTCCCATCCACGCAAAGCGATATGGCGGACAAGCTCAATCAATTCAGGAAGGGCGGTACAGATAATGTCATTGAAGAACAGAGACGAGCATAATCGCTGGCGCAGCAAAACGGTTGCTTTCCGGGTATCGCCGGAGGAAGATGCTCAAATTGAACGCTATGTGCAGCTCTCCGGGCTGACCAAGCAGGACTATATCACCCGGCGGCTCACCCACAAGGATGTAGTAGTGTACGGCAATCCCAGAGTTTTCAAGGCGCTGCGGAATCAGCTTGCCGAAGTGCTTTTGGAATTGCAGCGCATTGAGACTGGCGGAATGAAGGAGGAATCTGAATGAACAAAGAAAAAGAAATGACCGCTCCCGTTGTATCTGTTGACGCAGATACGGAGCAGTCATCCCAAAACCTTACTGACAATAGTTTAACCGATTTTGACCCGAATTTCAAGGGGTTTGATGAAATGCAGAGAGAAATTCTGCGAATGATGGACCCGTCCTACTTGAAAACCGTGTCAATGTCTGAACTGTTGGACAATGTGTACCAGAGCAAGCCGCCCCTTGTGGATGGTCTGCTCTACCGGGGTACTTACCTTTTTGTCGGTGCTCCGAAGCTGGGCAAGAGCTTCCTGATGACCCAGCTTGCCTATCATATCAGCACCGGCACACCGCTTTGGAATTATCCCGTCCGTAAAGGAACGGTGCTGTATCTTGCGCTTGAGGACGATTACCGCCGCTTGCAGGAGCGTTCCTATCGGATGTTCGGCACGGCAGAAAATGAGAGCCTGTTCTTCTCTGTTTCGGCCGGTCAGCTTGGCAGCGGCCTCGACGAGCAGCTCACTAATTTTCTGCGGGAGCATCCAGGCACTTCCCTTATCATCATTGACACGCTCCAGAAGGTGCGTGAGGTCGGCGGGGACAACTACAGCTACGCCAACGATTATCAGATCATCACACGGTTGAAGGCGCTGGCGGATAGCTATGGCATCTGTCTGCTTCTTGTCCATCACACCCGAAAACAGCAGTCAGACGATAAGTTTGATATGATCTCCGGCACCAACGGACTGTTGGGTGCGGCGGATGGAGCGTTTCTGCTCACCAAAGAAAAACGTACCGGTAATGCCGCTTGTCTTGATGTATCCGGAAGAGATCAGCCGGATCAGCGGCTGCACCTTTTCCGCAACGAGGAAACAATTGCGTGGGAGCTGGAGCGTGTGGAAACGGAGCTTTGGAAAGCGCCGCCGGAGCCGCTGCTGGAACAGGTTTCAGCTTTTCTTTCTTCGGCTGGTAAGGATTGGGCGGGAACGCCCACAGAGCTTTCGGCACTTCTCGGCGTGGATATGAAGCCCAATGCCCTGACAAGGCGGCTGAATGTCAACGCCGGACGGCTGCTGAATGAGTACGGCATCCGATATGAAAGCAGCCGCACTCGGAACGAGCGCACTGTAAAGCTTGCAGCGACAGAGCGATCGTGACGATATGTGACGGTGTGACGATATTTCTATGAGCGGGTGCGGTATCAAAAATACCGTCACCATCGTCACACACCGTCACAGAAGTTTCGGCGGGGTGCAGGGTGACCTTTTCAAAGGGCAGCCCTGCTGGGGAGGCAACCGCAGTTGCCGGGGCAACGCCCCACTGAGCGTGGCATTGTGCTGCGCTCAGTCTCCCCCTCGGAGAGCGCAAACAGCATCTTTTGATGGCCGCAGGCTGTCAAAAGTGCTTTTGCGTTACTCTTGACAAGAGTAACAGAACCCCGGCTGCGGCCGGAGGAGTGAAAGGAAGTGAGATTTTATGAAGAGAACGATCAGCGCCGAGGTGGGCAAAGGCTCTGTCAACCACAACAGCCGCAAATTCCGGGCAGAGAATGTGGACGGAAGCCGCACACACCTGAACATCGACTACTGCAATGAGCGCATTCAGACTGTGTACCACCAGCTTTTTGATGAAGCTCTGAAACGCTACAACGAAAAGCAAACCCGAAGTGACCGGCGTATTCCGAACTACTACGAGAAGATTCGCTCCGGCAATCAGGAGAAACCCTTCCACGAGATCATCCTACAAATCGGAAACAAGGAGGATATGAGCGCCACCGGCGAATATGCGGAATTGGCTCGGCGGGTACTGGACGAATATTATCAGGGCTTTCAGGAACGCAATCCAAGCCTCCGGGTGTTCTCGGCACATCTCCATATGGACGAAGCTACACCCCATATCCACATTGACTTTGTGCCGTTCACCACCGGGAGCAAGCGAGGGCTTGATACCCGTGTATCGCTGAAACAGGCGCTGGCAGCGCAGGGCTTCAAGGGTGGCACACGGGGTGCAACGGAATGGGCGCAGTGGGTACAGTCCGAAAAGGAGCAGCTTGCCGCCGTGATGGAGCGGTATGATATTCAGTGGGAGCAGAAAGGTACCCACAAAAAGCACCTCTCTGTTATGGACTACAAGAAGCAAGAGCGAGAAAAAGAGATTGCTGCACTGGACAGCACGCTTGCCGAAAAGCAGGACGAGTTGGAAACGGTGCAGAATCGAATTGACAACTTCGATCAGGGTACGCAGTCTATTGAAAAGCTGGAACAGCGGATTGAGTCGGATGCAGAGTTTCAACTCCCCGATCCCCCCACTCTAATGACCGCCAAGACCTATAAACAGCGGTTTGTTGACCCACTCATTAAGAAATTGAAAGAGGTTATCCGAGAGGTGTTCTACCACTATTACAAGGCTCTGGACAGCTATCACCGGCTGAACACCACCAACGGTCGGCTCTACCGGGAGAACGAGCATCTGACCGCCACCAATGACCGGCTCAAAGGAGAAAATGAAGTTCTGCGCTCCGAACTGAAAGACTTTCGCTTTCTGCGGAAGGTTCTTGGCAGCCAGCAGATCGACAATCTGATTGCACAGGCAAAAGATATGGAGCAGCAACGAAAGCAAACCCAGCGCACAAGGCACAGAAATACAAATTATGAAAGGTAGGAACAGGCAATGGCAAAGACGATTTTTGAGGAAATGGGCGGGACTTATACGCAGATTGGGGATTATCTTCTCCCCGATCTAGAACTGCCCGAAAAAGAACAGCAGCCCATCGGCGTGTGGGGACAGCGGCACCGGCGCTATCTGAAGGAGCATCGCCGGGCAAGCTATGCGACCCTTCTTACAAGCGGCAAGTTAAATGGTTATCTTGCCGACATCGACCGACAGGCGGAGGAGATGTTTCTTCGGCTGGTAAAGCAGATGGCCGAGGCGGAAGGTGTCACGGAGCAACTCAAGGCAGGCAACCAAATGGAGTGGGTCGGCAGGATGAATAATATCCGTAATCGGGCTATGGAGATTGTGAATAGCGAGTTGATTTGCGGTTAAAAGTATAGTGGCGGCAAGGAAATCCTTGCCGCCATTTTTGGATTTTTTCTCAAAAGCGGTCAAGGCACCTCAGATTCTATCTCCATACGGCAGAGACTTCATATAACTATCCATAGAATTAAAATCCGGTGTACCATCTGCGTTTGCTGGCAGCATTAATTCTAAATATGGTAATGTTATGTTAGCTTGTCTGCCATAACTATAACGGTATTTGTTGGCCTTAAGAACAGTTATGCAAAACAATTTGACAAGTTTACTCATAGGCTGTAATGGAATAAGCAAATATAAATCTCGACCGCTATAAAATGGTTCTTCTTGCAAAAAAGTGGAAAGAACGCTTCCGCCACCTGCACAAGTAATTAAACCTGCAGGTTGAGGTTCTTTTCCTTCAACTGGTTTAACTCGTGCACTAACTCCATTATTAGATTCTGTACGAGCAACAAAATTTATTGCATCGGGATCACCATCTTCAGCTTCTATACAGGTGTTCAGTTCCATATTTATGCCGTATTTAACTTCAAACAATTCATTCACTTTAAAGTCTTTCCAGGTCTCAACACCAAGTGTATGTGATCCGTACCCCCCCCGGTTAGCGGTAGCTAATGGCTTGTGATTGAGAGACTTAATATAGCTTTCCACATAGTCCCAATCAGGCGTATTATCAGCGGCGGCAGGAAGTTTCAGCATAGTATTTGAAATCAGTTCCATTTTGAAAGCTCTGCCATAGCTGTATTTATATTTTTCCTGCTTAAGTATTGAAATGATAAACAGTGCTGTATGCAGATTAATCCAATCAGCACGACAAATAACCATATGATCTCCGCATACGAAGTCCTCGCCCTGATAAAAGCAGGTTGCTGTCGTATCGCCAATGGCAATAGCATTTGCTTTTTCAATACCTGAGAGGCCATTATTCAAAACATAGCAATCACAACCATTGTTCATTTCTGTTCTGGAAACAAAACGAATTGTGTTGTCAAGGGGGACATCGTAGCATTCAAGTTCACCTTTTACGTGAGCTTCAGCCTTATACATTTCCGAAAACAAATCCCCAAGGCGGAATTCTTTCCAGCTGTCTACATTAAGATTCATAAATATGCCCTTCCTTCACAAGATAGGCGAGATAATCATTTATTGTTTGCTGAAAATCCCGTTCTGAAAGCTTTGTATAATCTGTTTTCATATATGCTTCACACAACCACTCATCGTCACCGCTGACTTTATGTGTGGCAGAAAGACCATCGACAGAACGGCGGTTTCTGTATAGCTCTATCCATTCTTTCTCAATTTCTACCCAACGGCTCTTTCCGGTGGTCGAATCAACCTGCTCTACTCGGCCAAGATTCTTTTTCTTTTTGAAGCCATCATCTTTACAATATCCGAAGAATGTATCAGGGTTGGAAATATCGGTGTGCTTTATTCCAATTTTGAAAACCATACAGCAAGCAGAAGCACTTGCTCCTGGGTAGAATATTTCATTTGGAAGGGTAAATACGGCATCGAGGGTATTTTCCTCAAGGATTTCTCTTTTGAGTCGGGCTATTTCGCCGCTGGTACCGATAGCACAGGCAACGGGAAGCAATACTGCCAGTTTTGCCTGATGATTGATAGAATTTAGCGTGTCAGCCAAATACTTTACAAAATATAATCCTTTTGATGGATCTTCTTTTTTGTCCCTTGCCCAAGTATCAACATAGACCTTCGGAAGATGGACTCGTTGGCCATTATACGGAGGATTCATCAGAATCACATTCGGTTTTGCTTCCTTGATCCACTCCGCCAATGCAAAGCAGCTTCCCTTTACAATGTTAGAATTGCCGTCCGAGTGAATGAGCATATTCGTTGTGGCAAGGCCATACACATTTTCATCAAACTCGATACCGAAAATCTGATGTTTTTTCACTTCTTCCTGCTCAGCAGCAGTAGCACAGTCATCCAACGCCTGAGTCATTGCTCTTACAAGAAAAGAGCCACTCCCGCAGCAAGGATCGAGTACGACAGAATGCTTATTTACACCCGTTATTTTTGCCATAAAATCTGTAACGTGGTCAGGTGTGAAGGCTTGGTTTTTATCCGACTTGCCAACATATTTGTTAAATGTGACAAAGAACAGATTCAGCAAATCCTGTCCGGAGGTGCTCTTGTCATTGATAAAAGGCAATATGTTATCTTCGATGAACTTTAATATTTCCCTGAAAGCAGCGATGTTAAGCTGTCTGACATACTGGTCTCCGAGGACATTTCTGTTAAGCAGAGCCAGCTTTTCTGCTTTGTTAATATCCGAGTTGAGTAGGTCTTCCAATACCTCTTTGATTCGGGTTCGAATCTGTGCAGCGGTCAGCGAGGGCGTGGAATAGTCGAGACCGTTTTTTAACGCAAGGAGGCACGTTCCAACAAACTGACTACGCAGTTTTTCAGGAATGCTATTGCGATGCAGCATTTCATTGAGTTTATAGGTGTTCTGCATCACCTTTTCCTTATCGTTGATCTTTGATGTATAAAAATCAACATATTCGTCCATTGTACGAAGCGCCGTTTCTTTCGGCATCAGATCACCGTCGGAAATAACGCCGCGCCAAACCTTGACATTATCATTTATTGTGTTAGCAAGTATGGCAATGATTTTATTCCCAGTCAGTGCCTTTTCATATTCGACATAAGCGGATAATTGTTCTTCATCTGCTGCTGTAAAATTCTGTTTTGTTTCTATGAGGACAGAAATGTTATCCTTAACAAAACGAATATCCAACTTTTCAAATCTGCGGCCCGCACTATTTTGAATGGGCGCAAAAGTCAGCGAGGCAGCAGAAAATGCCTTGGGATAACTGTATTCATCGTTTTCAATGTTACTTGTTAGATATGCTCTGCCAACTGTCGAAATCATATCAGCTCTAATCATAATTCTGCACCCCTATTTTTACTCCATTTTCCACTTGACGCAGACCAGCAGTCCGAATATTCTACGAGCTGTACTGCCGCAGCAAACGGGCTATTCAAAAAAACATCTATCGTTCTCAGCACGACATTGAAATCATCGGTCTTTGTATCGATCTTCCGGCAGAACGCTTTCCATTTTTTCTGCATTGCATCGTCGCTGCCAAAGGCCATGACCTGCTCAAACTGCTCCACCGTGAACTTGTGTCCACGGTTTTCAAAGGTCTTTTTCAGCGCTTCCGTCAGCGTTTCGCCGTTGAAATCAAACTTGTTTGCAAGATAATAGAGATCGTAATAATCCTTCATCCGGCTGGAGAATTCCATCAGGCTGAGAATTGCATCCAGCTTCTCAGCAACGGTCGTTTCCAGCGAATAGGTATTGACCGTCGGCGCCTCAAAACCGTCAAGCTGCGTTGGTATCTTCCGCTTTTCCTGTCTCGGCACGATGACATCGCCCACGCCGAAATCAATGCCAAAGGGCGTTTTTGTGTTCTTTATCTTTGCCACAAGGGAAGCACCAATACCGGCGTACTTCTTTGCCACAGCAATAGGAGCCACATTTTTGATTTCAAATGTGATAAAATCATTGCCTGTTTGGGTTGCAATGATCTCCTCCAATATCGCTTGAAGCTGTTCCGGTGTATTGGGCATCTTTCTGAGCAGAAAATCCACATCAGCCGTAACACGGCTATCGAAATCCGTGAGGGAATAGAGGAACAGTCCGCCCTTTAGAACAAGATTTTCCGCATATTTCGACTTTTCCAGACGGCGCAGGAACTCTTCCTGGCAGAAAAGCTGCAAGCAGAGCTGATAGCTTCTGCCGCTTTTTGCGGCTTTGTTTTTGAGCCGTGCAAGCACGGATGCAGCCACGTCAGCCATTCAGCAGCACCTCCATCACACTCATCATTTTCTTATAAACACCCATTTCCTTTGCGTATTTGGAAAGGTTGGCAAGGTTTTTCTTTTCATCCGCCACATAAGCATTGACGGCTTTGTTGAATATCTCGTTATCCAGCTTCGTGCGGTACTTGAAACAGTCGCAGATGGTACGCTCACGGTCATAGACCGGAAGTTTTACACCGTTGAAGGTGCCAGTTGTTTCCCCCAGGTGATACATCGGATTCTGCACATAATACGCTTTCACCGGTACTTCCGTCTGAATCGCCTTCACCGTTCTGGAATAAGAGCGTGGAACGGCAATCGACCATTCTCTGGGCGCAAAGTCGCTATAGCCGTAGTAGAATAGAGCTGATTCAACGCAGATGACCCCGTACGTCATCAGTTTCGAAAGGATAAGCTCCTCTTTGGGCTCGTCCCCGACAGCCAGCTTGTAATACCCTTTCTTCACACGCTCGAGATACCCCTGCTTACAAAGCGCATATACATCTTGGCCTTTGAGTCCGGCAGAAATGAAATCCGATTTCTTTGCAATTTCTCCGATGGTATCAAAGACTTCGTTGACGATATCGTACTTGCTCAACCTGTCACCAACTTTCTGCACGCAATATTTACATTATGCGTGTTTATATTATAATGCCCAGGCCCTCAAAAATCAATATGTTTTGCATGCTTTTTGAAAATTTTGCGTGTAAATTTTGAAAAGTGGTATTGCAATTCAAAGAGCACAGCGCTATAATATCTATATAGCTTGATCCCGCACCAACCTATCTTCGTGACAACACAATGACAACAGGAATTATGATACACCGTAATTCTTGGATAATCTAAGCAATCCCGATAATCGGAGCTAAACGGTCTATACAAAATCGTTTAGGTCACTGTTTCAGGGAGCGAATGGGAATAATCCACGCCACTTAAAAAAGCCCGTAAATACTGGTTTTCACCACTTTGAAGCCTTCTGTGGCAACAAAATGGCAACATTTTTTGAATACCCAAAAAGTAAAAAGCTATCAGATTTTTAGAAGATCTGATAGCTTCTTTTGTTTGATTGTTGATTTGTTTAGTTATAGATATAGAAGTATTGCGTTTGCAATACTTTTATGATATAATCACAACATATTAAGGAGTGATGGATTTGTCTTTTACATATAAGCCACTTTGGAAGTTGTTAATTGATAAGGAAATGAGCAAGAAACAATTAATGGAAGAAACTAACATTTCAAAATC
>OHYG01000788.1_pt1 | contig 10758 bp, 7 predicted proteins | sample 1580221 | NCBI WGS metagenome assembly OHYG01 (sample SAMEA3882521, study PRJEB24775) | human gut metagenome | biome: human-associated habitat; feature: intestine environment; material: feces | place: Netherlands | collected 2009/2010 | reverse complement strand
CGTGATTTGGCGAAAGGGTTGCCTATTGAAATGCCTGTAAATTATTATAAGGACGATAATCCGGACAATGCCCCGGTGGTGCGTTGGCGCGGACATGCCAATTTGTTGTTTTCTAATTGGTTGAACTATTATGTATATCAGGAAACCCCGTTTGATATAAATCAGATACGATGATCAGACAACGAAAAATAGAATTATTAGCTCCTGCTAAAAATCTGGAGTGCGGTATTGCAGCTGTTGATCACGGTGCTGATGCCATTTATATTGGTGCTCCCCGTTTCGGAGCACGTGCGGCTGCGGGGAATTCATTGGAGGATATCGCTGAGTTGGTGCGGTACGCTCATGTGTATAATGTCCGTATCTATGTGACGGTGAATACGATTCTGAAGGATGAGGAACTGAAGGATACGGAAAAAATGATTTGGGATTTATACCGTGCCGGAGTGGATGCTTTGATCGTGCAGGATATGGGATTGTTGGAATTGAATCTGCCCCCTATACCGTTACATGCCAGCACACAGATGGATAATCGTACTCCTCAAAAAGTAAGATTCCTGGCTGAGGCAGGTTTCCGTCAGGTGGTATTGGCTCGTGAACTTTCTCTTGTTGAAATAGGAAATATCCATCATGCTTGTCCTGATGTGCCTTTGGAGGTATTTGTACATGGTGCTTTGTGTGTAAGCTATAGTGGACAATGTTATGTTAGTCAGGCTTGTTTCGGACGTAGTGCCAATCGGGGAGAATGTGCCCAGTTCTGTCGCCTTGCTTTTGATATGGTAGATGCGGACGGTAAATCTATAGTAAGGAATAAGCATTTATTGTCTCTGAAAGATTTGAATCAGAGCGAAGAGTTGGAGCAATTGCTGGATGCCGGAGCTTCTTCCCTGAAAATAGAGGGACGTTTGAAGGATGTATCTTACGTTAAAAATGTAACAGCTTATTATCGCCAGAAGCTGGATACTGTTTTCAAACGTCGTAAAGAGTATATCCGTGCTTCATCGGGGAAAGTGAAATTAGAGTTCAAACCTCAATTGGATAAGAGTTTCAGTCGTGGTTTTACTAATTATTTTCTTTTTGACAGGAATAAGGATATTTTTTCTTTTGATACTCCCAAGTCTTTAGGGGAGGAGATGGGGACAGTGAAGGAAATTCGTGGTAATTATCTTACCGTAGCCGGAATCAAGTCTTTTAATAATGGAGATGGCGTCTGTTTTTTGGATGAGACTGGTAAGTTGCAGGGATTTCGCATAAACCGGGTGGAGAATAATAAGTTATTTCCTCAAGAGATGCCTCGGATAAATCCCCGTACGATACTTTATCGTAATTTTGATCAGGAATTTGAGAGGTTGATGTCGCGTAAATCAGCTGAAAGGAAAATTGCTGTCATTTTAAAATTGGCTGAAAATAATCGGGGCTTTACTCTGTCTCTGACCGATGAAGATGATCACAGTGCCAGTGTGGTGCTGGAAAGGGAGAAGGAACGTGCCCGTACTCCGCAGGAAGATAACTTGCGTACACAACTTGGAAAGTTAGGAAATACTCCATTTGAAGCGTCAGATATAGTGATTGACTGGTCGGACAATTGGTTTATTCCAGCTTCTATGCTTGCCGAACTTCGCCGTAAGGGAATAGAGAAACTGCTGGAAGTGCGCCGTATTAACTATCGGCAGGAAATTTACAAGTTGCCTCGAACGCATCATGCTTTTCCTGTGAATGAATTGACTTATTTGGGAAATGTGATGAATGCTGATGCTGTTTCCTTCTATAGGAATCATGGCGTGCAGCGTATTGCTCCGGCTTATGAAAAGGCTCCGGCAGAAGAAGCGGTATTGATGTTTTGCAAGCATTGTTTGCGTTATAGTATGGGATGGTGTCCCTCTTGGCATAAAGTGCGTTCTCCTTATAGGGAACCTTATTATTTGGTTAGCTCGGATAACAGACGTTTCCGCTTAGAGTTTGATTGTAAGAATTGTCAGATGAAAGTCTATGCTGAAAAGTAAGTACATCGGATTACTGTTTTTGGTGTTGGCTATTTTAATGGCTTGCCAATATCCTTCACCTGTTACTCCGAGTGGGGATATGCCGCAAAAGAAAAGGGATTCTGTCAATTATTTGATGGAACGGCATTATACATTAAACAGTAATTTTGAGGTTACTTCAGATTCGCTTATGTTACAGCAACTGCCATTGGTTGATGTGCTTCCTGTTTTTAAAGGAGAACGGCTGGTGGTAGCGGAGTTTATGATACAAGCTGCTGATAGTGTGGATTCTGTATGGGTAAAGGTAGCACGGGACCAGGAAACAATGGGATGGATACATGAAAAGGAATTGTTGGAGAAAGTAGTTCCTGTGGATTCAGTGTCACAGTTTATTCATTTTTTCAGTAATTCTCATACCATCGCTTTCTTTGTCATATTAGGCTTTTTCGGTATTTGGTATATTCATAGGGCTATTCGTCGCCAGAAGCTGCAATTAATCTGGTTGAATGATATTGATAGCGTTTTTCCTACAGTTCTTTCTTGGTTGGTAGCTACAGCAGCTACGCTTTATGCCAGTATTCAGCATTTTGTTCCGGGAACTTGGGAGCAGTTTTATTATAATCCTTCTTTGAATCCTTTTAGCTTACCTTTTATTCTTTCTCTTTTCATGTTTAATATTTGGGGGATTATTCTTGTGGGGTTGGCTACTTTGGATGATTTGTTTCATCAGACACATATTGAAGCTGCATGTTTTTATTTGTTGGGATTGATGTCCTGCTGTATCTTTTTATATTTGTTTTTTACATTTACTACGTATTACTATTTGGGTTATCCATGTTTATTGGTATATGCTGTATGGTCATTTAATCGTATAAAGCATGCTTCCCGGTATAAATTCAGTTGTGGAAATTGTGGGGCGAAGATAAAGAATAAAGGAGTGTGTCCTCATTGCGGCGCTGTCAATGAATAATTTTATTGTTTGTTTCTTTTAACAAAGGCTCAAGCAGTTTTCTATTGTAAACAGCATTTTCTCTATGTACATACACTAAAACAAATAGGTTTGTTCTAGAAGCTATGGGTATCATTTACAGCAATAATAAAGTTCTTGCTTTTCTTGGTGTGACAGAATAAAAAATAAATTTGATTTGGTAAATGTGGAAACAGAAAGGGAGTTCGTGATGAACCCCCCTTTCTGTTTTTGCAAGAATGGTTAGAAGTGATAACGTATATCCACTCCCAGTTGTAAAGGCCTGCTTTTTTGTTCGAATCCTCTATGCATGGTTTCAAAATAGAAGGTTGTATAATCCTTGTTGGTTAAATTACGTCCCCATACATCTATCTGTAAAGCTTTTGTCTGCAAAGAAATGCGCCCGTTCAGTGTTCCGTAAAAACTTTGTGAGACATTGTTTTTTTCAGTCCAATAAATTTTTCCTGCTCCGGTATAGCTCATGCCTAAAGTCAGGCTTTGCATCCAATTGCTTTTATCGAAAAAGAAACTATAATTTGCGCCTGCATTCATGGTATGGCGGGGAACAAATGGTACATAATTGCCGCTATAATCAATTTGCTCTTCTGATGATGTAGTACCTCCGTCATATTTTTTGAATGTGGAATGAGTATATCCATAACTTACATTCATATTCAGGTTTTTGTTGATGGATGCCAGAAAGCTGGCCTCTACTCCATAACTTTCGCTACTACCGGCATTGACCATCATTCGTCCCAAGCCACTATTGACAAATTTGGCGATTTGTTGGTCGTGGGTATCCATGTAGAATGCGGCAAGGTCGGTCTTCAGTTTGCCGTTGAACAAACTGAGATGTGATCCCACTTCGTAATTCCAGCTGTACTCGGGCTTGTAGACAGTTGTTTCTTGTACGTTCAATTCTTTTCCGTAGTTGGGCATGTGTTGCTTGATCATTCCTTCTATCATACCTGCCATAGATTCTGGTGCCTTGTCTAGTATGGCTTCAATCATTTTTTGTTGCATGTCACTTTGTATCAGTTCTGAAAACATCTGTACGTTATAACCTCCGGAACGATATCCTCTGGTTATGCTTACATACATATTGTTTGCAGGGCTGAAATCGTATTTAAAAGCTAGCTTGGGAAGTAGCTGTACATAGTCGTTTTTTTCTTTTCCTTCCAATAGCGGTGCAGCATTCAAATTCCTGAATGGAATATTAAGGGGAGGCATTGCCATTTTAAGAAAGAAATCGAAATCAATATTACTATCCGAGAAATAATTCATAGACATTTTTTCATATTACAAGCGCAAACCTGCTGTTACTGAAAAGCCTTTCACAAACAGGTCGTTGAATGTAGATTGGTGGTACAGTGCGGTGCTGAATACCGGTGTGTCAAAACTTCCACTTACGCGGATACGGTTGTTCAAAACGTCCAGACTCATTTCAGGGGTACGGCGGGGATCGTCTAAATGAATTTTCTTGAAAGTATTGTTGATGTTTCCTTCGATCATATCGGTCACTCCGTCCTCCATGAAGTTTACCGGACCGGTGGTATGTAGCCATTGATAAAAACCACTAACCCCTGTAACCCATTGCCAGCGCTTGTTGTTTTTGCTTTTAAAAGTAATCTCTTCACTGATGGTATTCAGACGCTGCTTCTGCTCAATGGTATAAATGCTGACAGGCAGGAAATCCTGGTCCATAAACATACGGTCGTTTAAATTCTGGAATCCTGTAACAGCGCTTAAGATAAACTTTTGCGCCTGGTATTCAATATTCAAACCGGTATTGAACAGTCCACGGCGATAAGTACAATCCTGATCGTATGAAATCTTCCCTATGTAGTTTTTATATTTTTCATTCTCTTTGTCGTATCCGTCTATAGCTCCTGTATAGTAATAAGGGTATCCCCCTTCGTCATTATAATCATAGCCTATGGTGAAGTCTAGTTTTAAGTTTTCTGAAGGCAGCCAGATAGCATGTATTCGTCCGCCTCCCGCTTCCATATTATCTACTTTTTTCCCATTGAGCGAATTGCGGAAGAATCCGTCTGATCCCTCATAATAACCACCGGCGGAGAAAGCGAAACAGTCACTCCAACGGTGGTAATGGGTTAATGAAGCACTGCGGTAGTTACTTTTTGTTCCATAACTCAGTTTTACGTCTGTTCCCTGATAGGAGAATGGAGAGCGGGTATGTACCTTGATTAGTCCCCCCATGGTATTGCGTCCGTACAAGGTTCCTTGTGGACCGCGAAGAATATCAATACGTTCTAAATCATAAAAATTGAAATCAAATGCAGATTTGTCAATGTAAGGGATATTGTCCACATACAAACCTACCGCAGGAGTATTGATACGCGATCCGATTCCCCGGATGTAAATGGCTGAGGTGAGTCTTGAACCATAGTCGGGCATAAAGAAATTGGGTACCAGTGAACTCACGTTCTTTAAAGTGGTGATTTGGTTTGCTTGCATATCTTTTTGGGAGAGTAAAGATACGGCTGTAGGAAGTTCCCTTAATTTTCCGGTTTCTTTAGGTGAAGCGATAACTACCACCTCTTCTATATCAATGACTTTTGTAGTGTCCTTAGGCAGCGTGTTGATATCTTCAGCAAAAGTTGTTGCAGCCAGCAGGCAGGATGTAATGAATAAAATGTTTTTTCTCATATTTATTGTTTGGTTTTATTTGATACATCACGGATAACCAGAGTTGCTACAAGTTTCTACCAGGCGGAAAATTTATATATTCCACTCTGTATAATCCATGATGGAGAATGATTCCGGCTGCAAAGTAACGGTAAACCTGATATGTGTGCAATCCTAATAAATGAGGATTTTATATTCTGTCTGCTTCAATGTAGCCATTCATCACAGCATAAACGGTAAGACCGGAAACAGACTTGATGCCCAGTTTTTCAGTAATGTTCTTGCGGTGGGAGATAACGGTGGTCAGGCTGATATTAAGTTTGTCGGCTATCTCTTTGTTGATAAGTCCTTTGGTGATAAGTATCAATACTTCTATTTCCCGGACAGACAATTCATGTTCCGTTTTTTCTATGTGCATTGCTTTATCTGCTGCTTGTTTTCTTGCCTGATGTCCATATTGGCGCAATTGATGGATGTCTTTTATCAAAGAACCTTCATCTTGGTAGATATTCAGTTTGGGAACACCGGATAATTGAGGCTGGTTGTCACCTCCTGCTAATACAATTGTTTTTGGTTTACGAAGTAAAAAGAAGGAAGTATGTTCAAAATAGATTTGGGCAGAGATAAAATAATGGGCATACATGTCCGGTGTGTCATCCGTCAGCTCACCAAAGGAATGGAATACACGGATAGTAGCCATTGGAATGATATCTTCCAAAATGTTTTTTAACCCCAGGCAAGTGAGGGTATTTGGGTCTACTATGGCTATTTCGGGATGATGCATGATGTTTTCTTTGGTGCAAAGATACATATCTTTTATAAAAAACAGATTCATAAAGACAAAGAAATCTTCTTTTAGGCAACATCACCAATCATTTATTTGTAGGGGCGCATTTGAATGCGCCCGCATATGTGCTGTAAATCATTTTCGGATAGGTTCAATCTGTCATTACTCCTAAATAAGTGGCTGCTGCTTCAGCACATTTTTCTCCATCGATACCTGCTGAAACAATTCCTCCGGCGTAACCTGCTCCTTCTCCACAAGGAAATAACCCATTGACAGTGACATGTTGCAGTGTCTCATTATCTCGCAGGATCCGTACCGGAGCCGACGTGCGTGTTTCTACACCAATCATCACTGCTTCATTGGTCAGGAAGCCATGGCTGCTCTTTCCGAATTGTTGGAAACCTTTGCTCAAACGGTCGGTAATGAATGCAGGCATCCAAAAATGCAGGGGAGAGGAAACTAATCCCGGACTATACGAACTGTCGGGTAAATCATAGCTTAGTTTTTTGCGGGTGAAGTCCACCATTCGTTGTGAAGGTGCGGTTTGGCGCATATTGCCTTGCTGCCAGCAGGAGGCCTCCAATGCTTCTTGGAAATACATCATGGTTAATGGACAATGGTCGGTAGTCCATTGACCATGATTTTTATTAGTGGCTTTTAATTCTTCACTTTTCGTTTTTAATTCTTCTGTAAAAAGATTATTTTCCGCCAGATCTTCCGGCCTGATTTCTACCACCATGCCGGAGTTGCTCCATTTGGAGCCGCGGTTGCTGGGACTCATGCCGTTTACTACAATCTGATGCGGACAGCTTGCGGCAGGAACAACAAATCCTCCCGGACACATACAAAAACTATAGACACCACGTCCTTCTACTTGTGTCACAAAGCTATATTCAGCGGCAGGCAGATACTTTCCACGTCCGTTTTTATTATGATATTGTATTTGGTCAATCAGCATGGACGGGTGTTCCAAACGTACTCCTACTGCAATTCCTTTGGTTTCCATCTCTATACCATTGTCATACAACCACCGATACACATCCCGTGCGGAATGTCCGGTAGCCAGAATAACAGGTCCTTTGAAAGTCTTTCCGGTATTTGTTTCTATACCTGTGATTTTGTTTTTTTCTATAATAAGGGAATCCATTCGTGTTTCGAAATGCACTTCACCACCACATTCTATGATGGTATTCCGCATATTTTCAATCACACGCGGCAACTTGTCTGTACCGATGTGGGGATGGGCATCTGCCAGGATGGAGGTACTGGCGCCATGTTGGCAGAATACATTCAGAATTTTGTTCACATTCCCTCGCTTTTTGCTTCGGGTATAGAGTTTGCCGTCTGAATAGGCTCCTGCTCCTCCTTCTCCGAAACTGTAGTTGCTTTCAGGGGCAACTTTGTGCTCACGGCTGATACGGGCGATATCTATTTTTCTATCGCGTACATTCTTACCTCGTTCCACTACGACAGGCCGGAGTCCTAACTCTATTAATCGCAAAGCAGCAAAAAGTCCGCCCGGTCCTGCTCCCACGACAATGACTTGTGGTTTCCCATCTACCTTATTATATATAGTACGGGTGAACTCCTCATCTTGTGGCATTTCATTAATATATAGGCGTATTTTCAAATTTACATAGATGGTGCGTTGACGTGCGTCTATGCTCCTTTTTAAGATGCGAAGGGCATGGATGGTACGTATATCCAATCCCTTGTCATGTCCGATGAACTGTTTCAGTGACTGTTCGTTGGCTGCTTGTTCAGGCAAGACTCTTATTTGAAATTCCTGTATCATGGTTCTTATTTGGATTGTTCGCCTTCCGGCATTAATTTTTTACGGTAATAAGAATTGGCGGTATATAGTGCGGCGGCAGGGTTGTGTCCTGTCACACGGTCTTTGGTCACTAAAGTTGTAGTATAGGCATTAGAGTACTTGTAGAATAAACTGTCATGTCCCACACATAGTCCGATAACCACGTTCAACTCTGTATGTGCTTGGTTGAGAAGGCGTGCTTGTAGGATAGGGTTACACATTGCCGCACCGATTTTTTCACATTCTTTGGGGATTCCGATAGAGGATTTGGCTATTCCGGCTACTTTGCAGATTACTGAATATACCTCAAAGCCGTTAGCACGGAGGATGCGGGCAAAAATACGGGCTTCATTCACCAGTCCGATACAATAGGCAATTCCTAGTTTTTTATATCCCATCTTGCGTGCGAAAGTCATGATTTCTTCCACACGGGTTAATCGGCAGTAACCTTCATATTCCACTTCGGCACTGGCTGCCATTATCTTGTTGTTGTCGTTATATTGTTTCAACGCCCATTCCAAATCTTCTTGTTCCAAATGGGTAGTCAGACAAAATTCAGGGTAAGTGCGCTCTTTGAACTTGCAGTTCTGTGTGCCGCAGTCTATGCAGGTCGGGGGGTATGATTGTTCTTTTGTCATTTTATATCATTATTCAAATTAAGTTTTCTCTTATTTATCTCATCCAAACAAAGCTCGGAACGCTTCTTCTACCTTCCTTACCGGAATGATTTCTATCTTTAATTTTGATGTATCCATTCCTTGCAAATTATGTTTCGGTATAAGAATTTGTTTGAAACCTAATTTCTCTGCTTCTCCGATGCGTTGCTCAATACGGTTTACAGGTCGGATCTCACCACTCAGTCCTACTTCACCCGCCATGCAGGTGTCACGTTCTATTTCCGTATCCATATTGCTGGATAGAATGGCACTGATGACAGACAGGTCGATGGCCGGATCATTCACTTTCAATCCACCTGCGATATTCAAAAAGACATCTTTTTGTGCCAGTTTGAATCCTACCCGTTTTTCAAGTACTGCCAGAAGCATGTTCATACGTCGTAAATCAAATCCGGTGGCAGAACGTTGCGGATTCCCATATACTGCCGAACTGACTAAAGCCTGTGTTTCAATCAAGAAAGGGCGGACTCCTTCTATGGCAGAGGCGATAGCAACCCCGCTCATCCCGTCATGGTCTTGGCTAAGCAACAGTTCGGACGGGTTGCTCACTTGGCGCAAACCGTTTTGGCGCATTTCATAAATGCCCAGTTCGGCGGTGCTTCCGAAACGGTTCTTGATGCTGCGGAGAATGCGGTACATATAATGTTGGTCACCTTCAAATTGCAATACGGTGTCTACAATATGTTCCAGTACCTTGGGGCCGGCAATGCTTCCTTCTTTATTGATATGGCCGATCAGAATGACCGGCGTATTTGTTTCTTTGGCAAATTTTAAAATAGAAGCGGAACATTCACGTACCTGTACCAAACTGCCGGGAGAAGAGTCTATCGTTTCGGTTGAGATGGTTTGAATAGAGTCGATGATCACTAAATCGGGTCGTGTATTCTTGATATGGACGTAAATCTGCTCCAACGAAGTTTCACAGACTATCAGGCAGTCGGAAGAATTATGCGGGATACGGTCTGCACGCAGTTTTAATTGCCGGGCACTCTCTTCTCCCGATATATACAATACTTTTTTGTCAGGCAGATGAAGTACGGTTTGCAGCACCAAAGTGGATTTGCCTATCCCCGGTTCACCGCCCAGTAGAACGAGTGATCCCGGTACTAAACCGCCTCCCAATACCCGGTTCAGTTCTTCGTCGTGCATATCAATTCGAGGTTCGTCCCCTCCGGTAATGTCATTCAGTGTGACAGGCTTGCTTTTTACGGATTCCAGGCCGGATACCGGTCTTTTGTTTGCAGGTTCCTTGCGTATAATTTCTTCTACGTATGTGTTCCATGCACCGCAAGACGGACATTTCCCTACCCATTTGGGTGAATCCTGCCCACAGTTGGTGCATACATATACAGTCTTTTCCTTTGCCATATTCTTACGGGATAATTAAAACAGCGCAACTTGAGGCTGAATTTGTACAAAGGTAAGGAAATAGTTCTGCATATCAACATGGGCAGGATAAAAAAGTTTTGTCTTATTTCTGCTTTAATAAAAACCATTCTTATATTTTATCGCAAAAAAATGGGAAATTGTGATAGATTGTAGGAAATTGTTTTTATATTTGCATCGTTCAAATAAAAAACAGAAGAAGAACAATAATAAAATGACGATATACTATCTCCATACAACCACCACATTAGGGATGGGGCACATGACAACTACAATGTCCACATCCACAACAATGACCCCTCGGGGTTAAGGATAGTATATGTGTTTCTACGTGATACACGCTTACGGACGTAAGCAAAACAAGCTTTTAATTTTATTTTTTTAGTGTAAACAGATACAGTTTCTTTTCGTTGTCATGCTGGGTGAAACAAAAGTAGATTCTTTACCGGACTTGAAATGGCTCGGAGGACAGAATGGCAAAAGAAGCTGGAATAAAAATA
>OHYG01000785.1_pt1 | contig 10801 bp, 8 predicted proteins | sample 1580221 | NCBI WGS metagenome assembly OHYG01 (sample SAMEA3882521, study PRJEB24775) | human gut metagenome | biome: human-associated habitat; feature: intestine environment; material: feces | place: Netherlands | collected 2009/2010 | reverse complement strand
ACCGCGACCTTGTCTATATGGCGTCGGAGGAGAGCGGAATAAACGTAAAGCTGTTCGGCCAAAACGATGAGTCCGTGAAAAAAAGTATTTTTTCTCCGGCAAGCGACAGATATACGGGCGATTTGATTCCGCCGGAGAGCAGTGCTTTTGTTTCACATAAAAACATCTTTAATTATCAGGCGAAAATAATTAAAGACCTTGCCGTAAAGGGCTCGTGCATAATAGTAGGCAGATGTGCCGACTATATACTTCGCGATATGCCGAATGTCGTGAAGGTGTTTGTTTGGGCACCCATGAGCGATTGTATTAAGAACGTCAAGGTGCTTGAGCCGTCGCTCAGCGATAAGGAAGCAGAGCGTAAAATCAAAAAGATTGACGCTCACCGCAGCGATTATTACCGCTACTATACCTGCCGCGAGTGGGACAGCTTCAAAAACTACGACCTGTGTATAAACAGCTCGTCGGCGGGCTTTGATAAGACCGCAAAGTACATAGAGGAATTTGTAAAAATTAAACTCGGCAAGTAAACAAAAAAATAAGCTCCGCAGTTTTGGCTTGTGACCTTAACTGCGGAGCTTTTTTATTATTCTGTCGGGATTTAATATACGGCAAACTGGCTGTTATAGAGCTTTTTGTAAAATCCGTTTTGCTCTATAAGCTCATCATGACGTCCGCGCTCGATTATTTTCCCGTCGCGCATTACAAGGATTGCATCGGCATTTTTTATGGTGGAGAGGCGGTGTGCAACGATAAACGTTGTTCTGCCCTCCATCAAAAGGGCAAACGCCTTCTGTATTCTGACCTCAGTTCTTGTATCAATGGAGCTTGTGGCTTCGTCCAATATAAGCATAGGCGGCTTTGTAAGCATTACTCGTGCTATGCACAAAAGCTGCTTTTGACCTTCCGAGAGGTTATCTCCGCTCTCCGAGATAAAAGTGTCATAGCCGTTTTCGAGCCTTTTTATAAAGCTGTGAGCGTGAGCCGCCTTTGCCGCCTCAATTACCTCCTCGCGTGTGGCGTCCGGTTTTCCGTAAGCTATATTGTCAAATATTGTGCCGGAAAACAGCCAGGTGTCCTGAAGAACCATTCCGAATCCGGAACGCAGCGAGTCGCGCGTGACAGAGGCTATATTTACGTTGTCTATGTCAATTTCACCGCCGGTGACATCGTAGAATCTCATTAAAAGGTTTATGAGCGTTGTCTTGCCGCAGCCTGTGGGGCCTACTATGGCTATTGTTTTGCCGCTGTCAGCCCTTATATTAAGTCCCTCGATAAACGGCTTGTTTTTGCTGTATGAAAACGAAACATTGTTAAATTCAACCGTGCCGTTTTTGGCTTTAAGCTCCTTTGCGCCCTCGTCCGACGGTTCATCATTGCAGTCAAGAAGCTTGAATACACGTTCGGCGCTTGCAAGTGCATTCTGAAATTCGGCAACAACGCTTGATATTTCGTTGAACGGCTTTGTATACTGCGTTGCATAGCTGAGGAAGCAGCTAAGCTGACCGACCGTAAGTCTGCCTGCAATGGCTGAGAGAGCACCGAAAGCGCCTACACCCGCATAAACAATGGCATTGATAAGTCTTGTTGACGGATTGACCATTGAGGAGAAGAACGACGCTTTAAGACTGTATCTTGTGAGTCTGTCATTTATCTCGTCAAACTTTTCTTCCGAAGCGTCCTCACGGCTGAATGCCTTGACAAGCTTCTGATTGCCGACCATCTCGTTGATATGCGTTGTAATTTCGCCTCTTGTTTCTGACTGCTTTTGGAACATCGAGTAGGTTCTTTTCGCAATAAATGAAGCAACGAAAAGAGAGAGAGGCGTGAGGAGAACGACAATAAGCGCAATTTTTACATTGACAGAAAACATAAAAATCAATGTGCCGAGAATCGTTATAACACCCGTAAAAAATTGAGTAAAGCCCATCAGCAGACCGTCCGAGAGCTGATCAATATCAGTAATAATTCGGCTGACGATATCTCCGTGCTCGTGAGAGTCGATATATGATATGTCAAGATTTTGCAAATGTCGGAATGCCTGAACACGAAGATCCTTAACAACCCTGTATGTTATGCGATTGTTTATGATGTTCATTATCCACTGAGCCAGAGCCGTTATGCCGATAATTACTGCGGTTTTAGCGAGAATTGCAATAATCCCCTCAATATCGACCTGACCCTTTCCGAGAGCAAGATCGACCGCATCACCGAACAAAATCGGTGCATAAAGCTGAGTTGCAACGACTACAACAGCCAAAAGCAAAGAAAAAAGTACAAGAAATTTATATTTTTCAATGAGCTTGAGCAGGCGGCGGAATGTACCTTTGTTATTCTTCTTCATTTATACCGCCTCCTTGCTTGAAAGCTGAGATTCACAAATATCACGGTATTCCTCGCAGCTTTCGAAAAGCTCGTCATGCTTGCCGATTCCGCAAACTCTGCCATCGTCAAGCACAATTATCATGTCAGCGTTCTTGATTGTCGAAAAACGCTGAGAAACAATGAAAACAGTCATATTATCCGTGTCCGACTTTATCGCACGTCTGAGTGCGGCATCCGTCGCAAAGTCAAGAGCGGACGAGCTGTCATCAAGAATAAGAATTTCGGGCTTCCTGACAAGTGCTCTTGCAATTGTCAAGCGCTGAATCTGACCGCCCGAAAGATTCTTGCCGCCTTGAAGAATTTTGCTGTCAAGTCCATCCTTTTCGTCAACAAAGTCGAGAGCCTGAGCAGTTTTCAGTGCCGCATTTATTTCCTCATCGGTTGCATCGGGCTTTCCCCATTTCATATTGTCTCGAACCGTTCCGCTGACAAGCGCCGCCTTTTGCGGAACAACGCCTACCAGCTTGCGAAGCTCGTCAACATTGTAATTGCGAACGTCCGTTCCGTTGACCTTGAGCGAGCCGCCGCTGACATCGTAAAATCTCGGTATAAGATTGATAAGAGTTGTTTTGCCCGAGCCTGTTGCGCCGATTATGCCGACCGTCGAACCTCTCGGAACGTTAAGCGTGAGCGAGTCAAGCGATTTTTCATTTGATCCTGCATATGTTGCGCTTACATGGTCAAATTCGACCGCCGTATCGTTCTCGGTCTTTATTCCGCTTCCGTCGTTGATTGACGGTTTTATCTTGAAAACGTCGTTGATTCTGTTTCCGCATGCAACGGATTTTGTAAGGTTGATTATGAGATTTGATAGCTTAATAAGCTCAACAAGAACCTGCGACATATAGTTGATGAGTGAAATAACCTCGCCCTGTGTCAGTCTGCCCGTGTCTACACGAAGTCCGCCGACGTAAATAATGAGCACGATTGAAAGATTGACTATAACATAGGTTATCGGATTGAGATATGCCGAGATCTTGCCGCCGTAAAGCTGCATATCCTTCAATTCCTCCGAGCATTTGTCAAAGTCCTCGATTTCCCTTTGCTCATGGTTAAATGCACGAATCACGCGCACACCCGAAAGATTTTCTCTCGTCATCCTCATTACGGAATCAAGCCTGTTTTGTACTTTCTTATAAATCGGCACAGAATAGAACATGATGCCGAAAACGACAACCGCAAGAATAGGAATCGAAACGGCAAAAATTATAGCCGTTTTCGGATCAACCGTGAAGGCCATGACGACTGCGCCGATAACGATGAACGGTGAACGCAGGAAAAGCCGCAGAAAAAGGTTGACCGCTGTTTGCATTTGATTTACGTCCGCCGTCAGTCGGGTGATAAGCGTTGATGTTCCGATTTTGTCGATCTCGGAATAGGACAGCGTGTTGATATGACGGTAAAGGTCACCTCTCAGCTCCTTGCCGAATCCGACTGCCGCTTTGGCGGCAAAATATTGAGCAGACAGCGCACTGATGAAGCCTACAATCGCCAGTCCGACAAGAACCATTCCCATTTTAAAAATGTAGGGCTTGTCCGAGTTTTTGATGCCTGTGTCTATTATCGCCGCCATTACCAGCGGAACAAACAGTTCAAAGCTCGCTTCAAGCATTTTGAACAGCGGCGCAAGGATGCTTTCTTTAATATAATGCCGCAAATACTTTATCAGATCTTTCATATTGTCTCCCTGTTTATGTTAATTATATTATTTCCGTATTTCTTCGCCAGTGGAATAGAAATTGCTGTGCTATTCCTTCAACACCCGAGGTACATTCGGGTAAACCGTCGGGATACATCTCGGCCATTATGCGCTTGACCCATACATCAACGGGAAAAGCCTCGATTCTTCCGCAGCCATAGAGAAGAGTACATTCGGCAACCTTTGCACCGACTCCCTTGATTTTTATCAGCTCGGCTCGGCAGACATCCATATTCTCCGTGGCAAGCATATGAAGATTTACCTCACCGCAGGCAACCTTTTGAGCGGCGTCGATTATGTATTTCGCTCTGAAACCCGAACGCAAAGGCGCAAGATCGTCAACGCTGCATTTTGCAAGCACTTCGGCGGTCGGAAAACTGAAATCGCCGTTTCCGAGATTGTCACCGAAGGTTGCACAAAGCCTTTCTATAATTCCCTTTATTCTCGGGATATTATTGTTTTGCGAGATTATAAATGAGCAAAGCGCCTCCCATGTGTTCTGACGGAGAATTCGTATTCCGCCGTATTCATTTATCGCTCTTCTGAGTTTATTGTCCGTCTTCAGCTTTTCGCAAATTGCACCGTAATCACGGTCGAGATCAAAATATGTCTGCCAGAAGTTTTCATCGGTGTCACCGATAACGGTTATTTTGTCTCCGTCCTGAATTATATCGACTGCCCGCTTTTCTGCGACGCCGTGCCAGGCTCCGTTCGGCTTTTGTGCCCAGCGGAAGGCTTGTCCGCAGTCAAGGGTCAGGGCAATATTGAGGTTGTCAACTCCGTCAAAAACTATGCTGTCATCTTTAATGTAGCTTTTCATGCCGGCCTCCTTTGCGTTAATACAATGAAAAGTTTTGTCTTTGAAAAAATATTCATTTTGTAACCTTTTGTCACAAAGTTCTTGTCAAGCTTTTTTTAAACTCTGTTTTGCACAAAGATTTATTAAAATTTGAGCAAAAATTCCCACTTTTTATAACAAAAAAATACTTGACAAAGTCCGAGAGCGATTGTTAAATAATTAACAAAAACCGTGTTTTCCACGGGTAAAAATGTGGAAAAATACGTAAAATCAACGTTTTCAAAGGCAGTTATCCACACTTTCCACATAGTTTTCCACCGATTTTGAGAAAAGATTAAAGTTTTCCACACTTCCACAAAAAACGTGGAAAATGTTACAAGATGTCGTTTTCGGTCGTGATTTATTCATTTTGTCCTGCATAAAAATCATTCCGAATGACAACAATAAAAGGGAAAAAACAAGCGAAAGCAGGGATAGTTTGATTAAGGGAGTAAATCATCAGGTCGTTGAGGTTACCAAACCGACCTGTGAATATTTTGAACGTGTTATATTCTTCGTCAAGCCCGAGTTTTCTCAGGTAAGCGAGGGAACGCTCAGAGAACGGGCGGGAAAAATCGCAGGAGAAACGGGTGCACCGCCGCCGACAAAGCTGAAACGTAACAGGTTGATTATTGCCGTAAAGCTTGCGGTTTCCGCAATTTCAGGAGCGGCCGTTGCATTGGCGATCAGTCGATTCATATTTTAAAAAGCTAATCTGACGAAGCTTTTAACTTTAAGAGCAATATCGTATATTTTAATTATGCGATGTTGCCTTATTTTTTTGCCGATTTGCAAAAGTCCGCCATGCAGCATTTTTCACAGGCAGGACGTCTTGCAACGCACACGGCTCTGCCGTGGAGGACACAGCGATGACAAAAATCATTGCTTTCCTCCGGCGGAAGCAGTTTACGCAACGCTGTTTCAACCTTAAAAGGATCTTTTGTCTCGACAAGACCGAGGAGGTTGCTTATACGAATAAGGTGAGTATCGGCAACAACGGCAGGCTTGCCGAATATGTCGCCGCAAATCAAATTTGCCGTTTTTCTGCCGACTCCCGGCAGAGAGGTCAGATCCTCAATGTTGTCCGGAACCATGCCTCCAAAATCGGAAAGAATTTTTTGCGCCATGCCGATAATGTCCTTAGCCTTGGTGCGATAAAAGCCGCATGAGCGGATAATCTCCTCAACATCGGCAACGTCAGCCTCGGCAAAGGCTTCGACCGTAGGATATTTTTCAAAGAGTGCAGGCGTAACGATATTCACACGAGCGTCCGTGCACTGGGCAGAAAGCCTCGTCGCAACAAGAAGCTGAAAATCATTTTTATAATTCAGAGAGCAAATTGCGTCGGGATACTCTTTCTTGAGAGCCTCAACACAAAGCAGGGCTCTTTGCTTTTTTGTCATAACCTCACACCTTTCCTGAAAGGTAAAATTCCGTTAAATGAATTGCTTTTTGCAGCAAATAGCCGCCGAGAGATTTTAAATGCTTTGATCGGCGGAAATTTAAAATATTATACTACATTATTTAACTAAAATAAAGGGCTTTGAGAATAATTCAGCGGTATTTTTGAACCGCGAAAGGTGGCCGAGAAAAAAAGTGAAGTTAATCCTCGGTTATTGCTTTTTTATCGTTTTCAAATTATATTTATAATATAAAAAAGAAAATCAGCCGTCAAACGTAAAATAATTCCAAACATATTGAGATTTCCCGACAAATGCGTTATAATAAGTTGATTTATTATACTCACAAGGGGGAATTATGTGAGCGGAGAAAAACTGAACAATAAATTCCACTGGGGATTTGCGCTTATCCTCGTTACAATATTTCAAGTGTTGACCGGAACAGTGGTAATAACCGCCAACGGTTTCAACAGCACTCTGTTTGCTATCTTTGCAGGTTATATTCTTCTTGAATGGGCTTATTTTATCATTGCTTCTATTTTTTGCGGACAGAATAACTTTGAGCTTGAGATAATCGGTTTCCTCTTCTCGGGCATCGGTCTGACGAATGTTGCCACAGTTGATAACGACTATGCGCTCAAACAAGTCGTTGCCATTGCGCTCGGACTGATTCTGTTTATCTTCATGCTCGCAGTTATGCGCCGCACGGATATCGTCATGAAGCTGCGAATGCCCGTTGCCTTTGCGGCTGTCGGACTGCTCGTCGCCAACCTTGCGCTTGCAAAATATACGAACGGTGCGCTTAACTGGATCACAATAGGCGGCATATCAATTCAGCCGTCCGAATTTGTCAAGCTTGCGTTTATCTTTGTCGGAGCGGCGTCGCTGGACAAGCTTCAAAGTGCACGAAGCCTTACTAAATATCTTATATTCTCCTTCGGCTGCGTCGGTGCGCTTTTCCTCATGAAGGACTTCGGTACCGCATTGATTTTCTTCTTCACCTTTATAGTAATTGCATTCATGCGCTCAGGCGACGTCAGAACAATCGCGCTTGTATGCGTTGCGGCTTTACTCGGCGCAATAATGATTGTATATTTCAAACCGCATGTTGCCGCCCGATTCAAGGCATACCGTCATATCTGGGAGCTTATCAACGACGAAGGCATGCAGCAGACGAGAACTCTTATTTATTCGGCAAGCGGCGGTCTTTTCGGTCTCGGAATAGGCAAGGGTATGCTGAGAAATGTTGTTTTTGCCTCGACCGACCTTGCATTCGGAATGATATGCGAGGAATGGGGCATGATAGTCGGTCTGACTATAGTTATCACATATGCTTTTATTCTTCTTTACGCAATCAAGGTTGCAAGAAACACCCGCTCGGCTTTCTATGCAATCACAGCTTGCGCGGCGGCAGGACTTTTGCTGTTCCAGACAAGCCTGAATATTTTCGGCGTAACGGATATACTTCCGTTTACGGGAGTTACTCTTCCGTTCATCAGCCGAGGCGGATCCAGCGTTATTTCCTCATGGGGCATGCTTGCGCTGATAAAATCGGCAGATATCAGAACCTACCCGAAGCTTTCCAAGACTATACTCCCCGATCATCCGCTTTATCCGCCTAATATAATGATAGGCAAGAGATCCAAGCGAAAGGTATATGTTCCGCCGGTTGTTGAGCAGTCGGTCCGAGTCAAAAGCTCCACAGCGGATGTGCCTATAAGCAAAAAACGGACACAGCAAGCCGGCAGGGGCGATGTTCCCATAAGCAAAAAGAGAACAACCTCTGCTCAGAATTCAAAGGACATTCCGATATCACGGAAGAAATCCGGGAACGGGAGGGCTAAATAAATGAGAAATACCACAAGACGTGCCTTTGTTCTTTACTTCGTTATAGTTGCATTTTTCTGCGGACTCGGATTCATGATGTACAATTTCTTTGTTCACGGCTCGGAATGGACGTCAAATCTTGTTAATCAGCATATTTATAAAAACGGCGAAATTTCCAGTGCCGGTACGATTTTTGACCGTAACGGAACAAAACTCGTTTATTCGGAGGACGGTGTACGAATTTATAACGATGACAAAACAATTCGCAAAGCCATGCTTCATGCTGTCGGTGACAATTCATCTTTCATCGCAACCGGAGTTCAGTATGTTTACAGTTCAAAGCTTTCGGGCTACGACTTTGTAAACGGTGTTTACAACCTGAAAAAATATAACAGAGGCAATGACATAAATCTCACCCTCGACGCCGATATATGTAAAACCGCTTACGAAGCAATGGACGGCAGGAAAGGAACCATAGCCGTTTACAATTATAAAACCGGCGCTATGGTCTGCATGGTTTCAACGCCTTCATATGATCCTCAGAACAAGCCGGACGATATTGACGAAAATTCCGATGAATATGAGGGCGTTTACCTCAATCGCTTTGTTTCGGGTCTGTACACCCCCGGCTCTATATTTAAAATCGTTACCGCTATCAGTGCGATTGAAAATATTCCCGACATATATTCGCAGACCTTTGAGTGCACGGGCGAATATGCAACGGGCGACGGCAAAATCATATGCAGCGGTGTTCACGGCACCGTCGATTTTGAGGAGGCGCTTAACCATTCCTGTAACTCCGCTTTTGCACAGATTGCAATTCAGCTCGGCCAATCAAAGCTGATGCAGACAGCAGGAGAGCTCGGCTTCAACACCAAAGAGGACATGGATCAGATAACCGTTTCCTCAAGCCGCTTTGACGTCAGTAAAACCACAAAAACCGACCTTGGCTGGGCAGGTATAGGTCAGTACACCACAATGGTAAATCCCTATCATATGCTCACAATAATGGGAGCAATTGCAAACAACGGCGTTGTAACAAAGCCTTATTTTGTTCAAAACATGGTCTCCCCCGACGGCAAGATCAACGTTATCGGAAAAACCGCCGTGAACAAAACCGTAAACATAACTCCCGAGATAGCGGCACAGATGAAAAAGCTTCTTCGTTCAAACGTTGTGAATTATTATTCCGATTCAACCTTCCCCGGGCTCAAGATGTGCGGAAAGACGGGCACCGCAGAGGTTGAGGGCGGCTCACACGCATGGTTTGTCGGCTTTTCTCAGCGTGAGGACGCACCGTACGCCGTTATCTGCGTTGTCGAAAAATCCGGATCGGGTCTCTCGGTTGCCGGCGAGGTCGTGAACGAGGTCATGCAGGAGGTCTGCAATTAACACAACATGTTGTGAGTAAAGAAACAAACTATACTAAAACAAAAAAATTATTAAAATATTTTTATGAAAAAGTGAATATATTTCTAAAGAAGAACTATAAAAATCTTTTTCGTGCTATTATAATAAAAAAGCGAAGTATTCCCTTCGCAAAATAAAAAGCATGAAAATGCAAAAAACAAAAAGGAGAGATTTTTTCATGAAAAAATTCTTAGCAATTCTTCTCTCGGTTATCATGCTCTTCACGCTTGGCGTTGCAGCATTTGCCGAAGGCGAAAACGCAAACGAGGGTATGCCTAAAGATACACCTAAGCAGGCAGGCAAGGTTGTTTTCTCAATCCAGAATACATACATTGAGCCCTCAAAAGAGTATTCGATCCCAATCATCATGAAGTCAGATTATCTTGAGAAGGTTCCTGAAAACGCAGAAACTTTCTATTTCGGATTCTCAGGCATCAGCTTCTCAACAAGCGAGAAGGATATTGTTGAGATTAAGAACATCAGATTCTATGATAAAATTGCTGCTGATGATCAGCTTGTTGTCAACCAGGTAGATCTTGAGAACGGCATGGACGGTTCAATGGCTTTCAAAATCAAGAAGGCTGATTTCAACAAGTTCTTCTCAACATCCGACGAAGGTATCGTTATCGGCTATATTGATGTTGTTACAACCGAGGCTGTTCCCAAGGAGTACAACAAGGACTTTGGCAGAATCGTATTCTTCCCGTATTTTGACCTTTACTCAGAAGATGGCGAAGGCAATCCGAACGGTTGTGTTGCAGATCCTAATGCATCGGGCTACTCTGTAGGATATACAGATGCAGAAGGCAACTTCACAGGTATTTCCCTTGACGGATCCGAGAATGATGAAATCGTTCTTGATACAGCTTGCTTCTATCATGCACCTTATGTTCCTACATGGCAGGAAAGACTTAAGGTTTGGGGCAAGGCTCAGGGTCACCTCATCGTTAGCTTCTTCATCACAATTCTTGAAATTCTCGATTCATTGCTTACAAAATAAATAAATCATATTGGTTTTTGAAGGACGGTTTAAGCCGTCCTTCTTTTTTGCTCTCTTTTGAAAATTCATAAAAATGTGCTTTATTTTATCGGCATTATAGAGTATAATAAATATATTGTTTCGAGAAATTCTTATTAACAAGGAGACAGACCGATGGTTGACCTTATAAAAAGAAATACACCGAGAATTGCGGATCAGTTTCTGCTGAAAACAATTGAGTCCGATAACGGATATGATTGTTATGA
>OHYG01000782.1_pt1 | contig 10839 bp, 9 predicted proteins | sample 1580221 | NCBI WGS metagenome assembly OHYG01 (sample SAMEA3882521, study PRJEB24775) | human gut metagenome | biome: human-associated habitat; feature: intestine environment; material: feces | place: Netherlands | collected 2009/2010 | reverse complement strand
CTGCGGTTTCAGACGCCTGCTCCGAGGTGATATTCGCTCTCCGCGCCCCGCTGCCTCGCACCGACCGGCAGCTCTCTTTGCGGGCGGACGGGAAGCTACTTGTCCTCATCTGCGCAATTCCACATATCACGGTCATTCTACCCGCATTCTTTCGCTTTGTCAAGGCTGAAAATGCTTGCGGAAGCGGCAAAAATAGGCTATACTATCGGCGAAAAATACGCGAAAGCGACAAATTCCGGAGGCTGCGCCATGATCCACGATATCGAGCCGAAGCATTTATACAACGAATGGAAGCCGAACGCCGTGCCGAAAAGGTCGAGCGCCGTCGTGCAGTTCTGCGGGAGAAACCTCCTCTGCCGCATCGACGACAACGGACTCAAGCTCCCGAGCCGCGCCATGTTTCCCGACGGCGACGAGAGGTTCACCTATCTTTTTGAGCTGGACGGCAGGGAATACTACCTCCTGCGCGACGAAACGCCGCGCGAGCCGGACGGCTGGACCTACCGCGACATCAATATTTTCCGCACCGAGCAGCCGAAGGAGATTGCCTTCGCCGCGGTCAGCGCGTGGCACCTGTGCTCGTGGTACCGCGACGCGCGCTACTGCGGCCGCTGCGGGGAAAAGCTCGTCCACGATGGGAACGAGCGCATGATGCGCTGCCCGAAGTGCGGCAACATGATCTTCCCGCGCATCAATCCGTCGGTCATCGTGGCCGTGACGCACGGGGACTACCTGCTGCTCACGAAGTACGCCAACCGTCCCGGCGCGCAGCGCACGGCACTTGTCGCGGGCTTCACCGAGTTTGCCGAGAGCTTTGAGCAGACCGTGCGCCGCGAGGTGATGGAGGAGGTCGGGCTCAAGGTCAAGGACCTGCGCTATTACCGCTGCCAGCCCTGGGGCATCAGCGGCAACATCATGATGGGCTACTGGTGCAGACTCGACGGCGACGATGATACGATCCATCTCGACAACTTTGAGCTGGCGGACGGCGCGTGGGTCAGCCGCGAGGAACTGCGAGAGAACTATACGGGCAACGGCATCGCCCTCACCTCGGAGATGATCGCCGAATTTGCCGCCGGCAGAGACCCCTACAGCCTGGAAGCGAAAAACTAAAACAAAAAACGTCTGTCTCGTCCGAGACAGACGTTTTTTCTATGGATTTCAGATGAGACCGACTGACAGCAGACGCATATTGTCCCACTGACAAAGCTCGCGGAGCTCTCCGCTTTCGTACTCGTACAGCGTGCACGGATCCCACCAGTTGACATTGAGCTTAACAAAGGCAAAGTAGCGCTGGCCGTTCACGACGATGATCTGAAAATCGAAGATCGCATGGTCGATCTGGTCTGCGGCGGCGTGCATCATGGCGATCATCGTTTCGTTGGGTTCAACGACATTGCCGACAGAATCATAGAGCGTGGTGGCGACAAGTGTGTTGACCCTGTGCGAGCGAAGCGCGGAGGTGTCAAAGTCTGCGTAGTCTGCGGTGTAAAAGACACAGGCGTCGGGCGTGAAGGCGTCGCAGGCGCGGCTTTTGCCGCTTGCATAGACCGTTTCATAGACGTAGGCGGCGTCCTGCTCGCCGGCTAATTTGAGCGCAACGTGCAGGATCGGCTCGTCGGATTCGTTCCGGACGAAGAAAAGCAGCGCGAGACACAGTGCGAAGCTGAGCAGTGCGGCAAGTATGCGTTTCATCGTAAGCCTCCTTGCACTCCGGCGCTCAGAAGAGCGCGGGGACATAGTCGACCGCGTCGGTGATGCCGCCCGCCTGACCGGCGAGCGACAGCTCGAAGCGGTAGACCGGTTGATAGAAGCCCTTGGAATCGGAGAGGTAGTCGAGCGTGCAGGAGCGCACCTCAATTTGCTGGACGCTTTGCGCGAACCACGCACCCTCGAAGCTTTTGCCCGATTGCATCGCGGCGAGTGCCTGCGCGGGGGAGAGAATAGGCTCTTCGCGCACGGGCGCGAGCGTGGTGATGCGGTTTTCGAGCTGCGAGAGCGTCGATTGACCGTCGCCTTGTGTTCTCAGATCACAAGTGAGCGTGCCGTGGAGGAAGCCTCCCTCCGTGGGGAGAAGATCGGCGGAGAACACCGCGCGGTAAGAGGTCTCGCCATACGGCGAGAGCGTGAACGCAGCGTCGGCGGGGACGGAGAAGCCAAACTTGTCGAGCGTTTCGCGCAGCATGTCCTCTGTGACACCAGACGCGGGCGCATCGAAAACGGGCGTGTGATCGCGCCCAAAGCTGTATTCCCACGTGCCGTCGTGCAGGGTGACGTCGAGAAAGTCGCCGGAAGAGTGGTTGGCGTAGATCACAAGGTCATCGTAGTAGTACGCATCCGGAAATTCGACGCCGTGCGCGGCGGCAAATTCCGCGGCGAAGCGGTCGGCACCCGCGTTGTCGAGCGCCTGCGAGCGATAGACCCAGGCGGTCTTGCTGTCTTCGTCGAGCGCAAAGTCGACCGACCAGCGGACGCCGCTCAGGTCCGCCGTTGTGACGGAGGCGTCGCGCAGGTTACCGTAGGGCTGCGCGGCGTAGGAAATGAAAATGGCGGATAGTGCGAGTGCGAACGCGGCGGGCAGCGCGCAGTAGCGCGGCCACGTCCTGTTCTTTTGATGCAGCGCGAGCACGAGCATTGCTGCACACCAGCCGAGCATCGCGCCGAGCGTGTTGGTGAAGAGGTCGTCCACATCGCACATGCCGCTTCCGGTGAAAAGCTGCGTCAGCTCAATCAGGAGCGAAACGCCGAAGCCCGCGCCGAGCGCTGCGTACCATTTGCGAAACGGTTTCCACAAGAGCGGCAGCAGAAATCCCAGCGGGACGAAGAGCGCGATGTTGAGCAGCACGTTGAGCCAGATTTGCAGCGTGAAGCGCTGGTACGCCTCGCGCCAGGCAAGGAAGAACTGCAAGTTCCACTGCCGCGCGGCAAATTCATTCGGCTCGCTGCGCAGCAGCGTGACGAAGACCGTGACCGCCGCCCAGCCGACGAGCAGCAGCGCGCAGACCGCCTTTCCCCACGGGAAGCGGCGGCCCTGCCTGCGGCAGACGGTGTAGCAAACGGCCAGAATAAGACCGCAGACGAGCGCGGTAGGCACGGCAAAGCACATGCTGCGCTGCAGCAGATAAAAAAGATAGGAAACAAAGTCGTGCATGAGCTCCCTCCCGATTTGATTTATCAGTTGGTTTCACTGTTCGCGGTTTTGTCCTCTTCGATGCGCGCGCTCACATTCTGCCGGAAGGCGAGCCACGCATCCTCGTTTTCCACATAGTATTTGGGGCAGATCTTGCCCGTCACGTCGTAGTGGCGAATGACGCCCACGTCAGGGTCGAGGTTAAAGGTCTCGCAGAGCCACACGACGAGCGCTTCAAGGCTCCCCATCGTCGCGTCGTTAAATTTGCCCGTCTCATCGGCGTGGCAGACCTCAATGGACACGGTGTAGTCGTTCGCGGTGTTCGAGCAGTAGGCGATCTCCGTCAGCGGCACGCACTGCAAGATCTCCCCATCCAGCCCGACGACAAAATGCGCGCTCGCGTAGGTCTCGTGCGTCAGGGCGAGATTGGCGAAAAAGCTGCGGTTTGCCGCGGCGCTCGTGCCGGGATTGCCGACATAGTGCACCACCACGCCGGAAATTTCCCTGAGCGGCGTGCCGGGGCGGGAGTATTCGTTTATCGGAATGTAGTCGACCGTGACAAAGTCCGGCACGCTGACATTCGAACCGGGGAGGTTCCGGTGCGCGAGCGCATAGCGCAGCTTCACGCCGCCGAGAACGAGCAAAACGAGCGCGAGCAGGACGAGAAATGCTTTCTTGTTCCCAGTGCGGCGGCGCTTGCGCCGCCGCTTTGTTTTTTCTGCCATGTCAGTTCACACTTTCCTCGGTGGAAACGTCCTCTGTGGCGGGGAGGGTGTGAATGCCGTCGTCGCTGGGCGGCGTTACGGTGTTGGATTTCAGCTCGGGCAGCAGCTCACTGAGTACTTGCAGGGTGTTGGGCGTTGAGTTATTCACATTGGGGCCGAGCGAATATACCTCCGGGCGGCCTTTTTCATTGGTGGACTCATAGTACAGCTCGGGCGAGAAGTGGGTGGGGGAATCGTACAGGTATTCCTGCACGGCGAAGATGTCGCTGCCGCCGTTATCGGAATCCTGAACGTCCTGCATCAGCGCGGCGTAGACCTGTTCGGCCTGCGCGGCGGTGAGGGCATAGTCCTTTGTGTTGGAGTTCTCATCATAATAGTAGCAATAGCTGTCGAGGAAACGCGGCGTGTCGCCGAGGTGCTCGTAGCCGTAGCCGAGGACGCGGCAAAGCACGGACTCTCTGCACGTATAGAGCGCGTTCACGCGCGCCGTGACGGACGAGGGCACGGTGAGGTCGCTTCTCCGCAGGTAGAGCGAATAGGAGCGCGAGAGCTGCGAGCCGTCCTTGAGGTAGTAGGTCAGGCGCAGGGAGAAGGGTTCGATGTCGTCATGATCGCTCTGAGAGAGCGTATCCGCGTCCCATGCGTCTGCGATGCGCGTCTGCTCGTTCCGGTTTTTGACGATGGCCTGGTGCGCCGCGGTGAGGCGGCGGATGGTGTCGGCATCGTCGGTCGTGACGTTCGTCATGCCGGAGAAGGTGTAGTAAACGGATTCGATCTCGCTCTCGTCCGGCACGTGCTTTTCATAGCCCGTGAGGTCGAAGCTCATCGCAACGCCGAGCAGCACAAGAGCGAGCGAAACGATGACCGCGCCCTTTGCGCCCGCGCGGAAGACGCGGAAGCTCTTTTTGATGAGCATCTCGGCGACAAAGTAGCCCACAAGCCCCGCCGCCGCCATGCAGAGGATCGTGCCGGGCAGGGAATCGTTGCCGCTCGAACGGTACTGGCCGAAGAGGAAATAGTAGAGGAACTGCCCGAGGGCAACGGCGGTACAGAACGCCACGCCGTACTTGAAGATGGGCGTCGCCCACGGGAAGGCGACCGTCGAGCCGGTCATCTCGCTCTTGCGCGTGCGGTAGAGGAGCAGCGCGATGAGGGCGATGACAAGCCCCGCGAGCGCGTAGGCGGCGAGGATCATGAAAGAGCGGTGCTCAAGCGCGTAGGCAGTCACATAGTACGAGTCGCTCTCGCAGGTCTCAATCGAGGCGATGCTCACCTCGGTGTACATATAGAGGGGCGGGGAGAGGAAACCGAGCGCAACGTCGGTGTGCCCACTGTAGCCGTAGAGGAAATTGCCCGCAAAGTTGCGCAGCAGATATTCCATTCCCGGGACGAGGATATTGCCGACGAAATAGAAGACGGGCGCGGCGAGGATCTGCCCCGTCATCATCATGCACAGCGCGGCGAAGGAGTAGAAAAAGACGGCTTCGAGCATGGCGCTGCCCATGGCCGCGCCAGTGACACTCCAGAAGCTTAAGTGCAGCGGGGCAGAGACCGCCGCGCCGAGCAGGAACGTGACGAGAATGGTGGAAAGCTGGCAGAACAGTCCCGTGAGGTAGGCGGTCAGAAAGATGGTCTCGCGCCGCACGGGGAGCGCGTGGAAGCCGTTCGTCGCGCGGCTTTGCGTCAGGTGCGAGAAGGCGAGCATCGCAAAGAAAAGGCCGAAGAAGAAGGAAATGAAGATGCCGCCGCCGCGCACGCCGGTGTTGAGCAGCAGACTGGACGCATCCGCTGCGCTGTAGCTGCCCGGGTAGGCGGAAAGCGCTGAAAAGAGCGCGACCGGCACGAGGAAAAGCCACAAGGCGGTGTAGCCGAGCCAGAGCGGCCAGGTGTGCTTGAGCTGGCTGCGGAATAGGGTCTTATCAAAGAACGATGTCGCGGATCGCATAGTCCTCACCTCCCAGTTCATAGATGAAAATTTCTTCAAGTGACAGCGGCACCGCGTCGATAAAGATCGGGTGCAGCGCGGCGAGCTGCTGTTCCAGTTCCTCTGCACTGCCGCGGCAGATGAGCGTGTGGACGCGCCCGGTCTGCGCGTGGTGCAGCACCTTGATCTCCTGCGGCAGGGCGGGCAACTCCGCGCCCTCGAAGGCGAGCTGGAGCTTGACGGTATAGTCCTGCAATTCGCTCAGCGAATGCTCAAGCAGGAGCTTGCCGCGGCTCATCACGCCCACATGGTCGCACACGTCCTCCAATTCGCGCAGGTTGTGCGACGAGACAAGCACTGTCGTGCCGCGCTCGGCAACGTCCTGCAAAATGAGGCTCCACACCTGGCGGCGCATCACGGGGTCGAGACCGTCCACCGGCTCGTCGAGAATGAGGTAGTCCGGCATCGTGCACATGGCGAGCCAGAAGGCCGCCTGTTTCTGCTGGCCCTTGCTCATGCGGCGCAGCGGCCGCTTTTCATCGAGCGCGAAGACCTCGCGGAGCTTTTCAAAGCGCTCCTGATCGAACTTCGGGTACAGCCCGCGGTAAAAGCGCATCATATCGCGCAGCCCCGCCTGCATAAAGTAGAACCAGTCGTCGGGAATGGAGGCGATGCGCGCCTTCACGTCCACGTTTTCCCAGACGGGCTGGCCGTCAAAGGTCACGCTGCCGCTGTCCTGATGATAAACGCCCGTCAAGTGGCGCAGCAGCGTTGTCTTGCCCGCGCCGTTCGGCCCCACAAGGCCGTAGACCGCGCCGCGCGGCACGCTCAGATCCGCGCCGTCGAGCGCGGCAAAGCCGTCAAAGGTCTTTTTAAGACCGCGTACTTCGATCATTTCACTTCTCCCTCCCTGCACAATGCTTGAATGTCTTCTTCGCTCACGCCCATGGCGCGCAGCTCCTGCAAAAGCTCTTTGAGCTGATGCTCAAGCGATAAGCGGCGCGCGTCGTCCTGCGCGCGGTAGGTGTGCACGGCAAAGCAGCCCTTGCCGGGCACGGAGCAGCAGTAGCCGCTCGTTTCCAGCTCGTTGTAGGCGCGCTGGATGGTGTTGGGGTTGATGGCAAGCTGCGTCGCCAGCGCGCGCACCGAGGGGAGCTTGTCCCCGTCGGCGATCGCACCCGAGACGATCAGCCGCCGCAGCCCGTCGCACACCTGCTCGTAGATCGGGCGCGCGTCGCGGTAATTTAAGGTGATCATGGCATTCCTCCTGCATTCATCGGCTGCACAGCACGGCGAGCAGCAAAATGCCGAGCAGCAGTACAACAAGAACCGGGATCAGAAAAATCAAGTGAAACATAGGCACCTCCTGCTGTATTAAGCGTGTTAGTACAGTTAGGATAGCATGGCGGACACCGGCTGTCAAGCGGGGAATGCAAAAATTTTCCGCCGTTTTGCTGTGCAAATCACTAAATACAGGTAAAGAATGCATTAAAATTTATGCAGAATGTATGATTTGCCATGCGCGCACGACAAAAAACGACACTTGCCCCGTTGACAGCGGGCGGCCGATTTGGTATTCTCTGAAATATGAAAGAAATTCATCAAACGTTTTACGGAATGTGATTTTTAGGAAGGAGAAGTGTATGGAACAGTTTATGAAGATCAACACTGCGGTCAACGGCTTCGTCTGGGGACCGGTGATGCTGGCGCTGCTGGTCGGCACGGGCATCTACCTGAGCATCGCTGTGGGCTTTATCCAGTTCACCAAGATCGGCTACTGGTGGAAAAACACCATCGGAAAGATCTTTAAGAAGGGCGAGGCCGGCGACGGCGAGATCACGCCGCTGCAGGCCGTGTCCACGGCCCTTGCCTCCACCGTCGGCACGGGCAACATCGCGGGCGTCACGGGCGCGATCATTTTAGGCGGCCCCGGCGCCGTGTTCTGGATGTGGGTCTCGGCGCTTTTCGGCATGGTGACCAAGTTCTCTGAGGTCACACTCGCCGTCAAATACCGCGAGCGCAACGAAAAGGGCGACTGGTGCGGCGGACCCATGTACTACATCAAAAACGGCCTTGGCCCCAAGTGGAAGTGGCTCGGCACCGTGTTCGCCGTGCTCGGCGCCATCGCGGCGTTCGGCATCGGCAACATCGCGCAGGTCAACTCCATCGCGGACTCCGTCAAGTCCGTCGCCATCGCGTTCAACGAGGACGCGGCGAATAAGGAGATGCTCATCTGCCTGATCACCGGCATCTGTGTCGCCATCTTCGTGGCGCTGGTGCTGCTCGGCGGCGTCAAGCGCATCGGTCAGGTCACGGAAAAGCTCGTGCCCGGTATGGCCGTCATTTACATCGTCTGTGCGCTCGTTGTCGTGTTTGCGAATTTGAGCGCCGTTCCCGGCGTGTTCACTTCCATCTTCAAGGGAGCCTTTAACCCCGCTGCCGTCACCGGCGGCGCAGCGGGCATGTCCATCAAGCTCGCCATGACCAAGGGCGTCGGCCGCGGCGTCTTCTCCAATGAGGCCGGTCTCGGCTCCGCGCCCATCGCGCACGCCGCCACCTCGGAAAAGAACCCCGTCAAGCAGGGCCTTTACGGCATCTTTGAGGTCTTCATGGACACCATCGTCATCTGCACGCTGACGGCTCTCGTCGTCCTCTGCTCCGGCGCTGCCGCCGGCAGCTACGGCAACGAGGACCTTGCGGGCGTTCCCACGGCGGTCGCGGGCTTTGCCACAGTCTTCGGCGATAAGGCGGGCTCTCTGATTCTTGCGGTCGGCCTGCTGCTGTTTGCAACGTCTACCATCCTCGGCTGGGCGCTTTACGGCACGCGCTGCGCGGAGTTCCTCTTCGGCAGCAAGATCATCCGCCCCTATCAGATCGTCTTCTGCCTCGTCGTTGTGGCCGGCGCGGTCGCGGACCTGAAGCTCGTGTGGGATATCTCCGACACGCTCAACGGCCTCATGTCCATCCCGAACCTCATTGCGCTGCTGCTGCTGAGCCCCGTGGTCATCAAGGTGACGAAGGAGCATTTCGCGGGACTGAGAAAATAATCGAAACAGCGGCGAGGCCGCTTTTTGAGTGAGAACGAAACAGCAGTATATTTGCCGCCGTGCGCGGCGACAAATATGCTGCGCTGAAAAAGCCTCGCAGAGTTTCACGTCCACAGACGTGAAAGCTGTAAAACCTGTTTTCTGCCGCGACATGCGCGCCCTCCAGAGGGGCTTCTCTTGCCCGCTACGGGGCAATTCACCTTCTGGCAGAAAACACTTTACGCGGAGCGAGCGTCGAATTGTCCGCTATAAGCGGACAATTGAGGCGCAGAGCGCAGCGAATCCTTTTCGAAAAAGTGGCTTTGCCACTTTTTCGACGGTCTCAAAGAGACGGCCAAAGCCGTCTCTTTTTCTTCTGCTTTGCTGTGTGGGACGGGAAAAAGCAAAAAAGCGGTATCATTTCACAGGTTTTGCTTTACAATAGGGAAAAGCTGTGCTATCATAATTCAGCACGCTTATCGTGCGCATTCCCGCACTTAGGACGTGGAGGATTCACCGACCCGCCGCTCAGTGTTGGGAGAATTTAAGAAAGGTGGATATCACACTATGATGCTCAAAGACCAGAAGACGGCCATCATCGAGGCCAACCGCACCCACGAAGGCGACACCGGTTCTCCGGAAGTCCAGGTCGCTATCCTCACCGAGCGCATCGCTCAGCTCACCGAGCACCTCAAGCAGCACCCGCAGGACAACCACTCCCGCCGCGGCCTGTACAAGATGATCGGTAAGCGCCGCAGCCTGCTCGACTACCTCATGAAGAAGGACATCGAGCGCTATCGTACCCTGATTGCCAAGCTGGGTATCCGTAAGTAAGTTTGAAAACAGGGTGGTGTGCATGCGCACCACCCTTCTTTCACACTTTCACCCTTGGCACTTTCCCCGCGCGTATGAGAGCCTGCTATGCTTTAGCAGTTGAAAAAGCGGCGGCGCAGCCGACGTTTTTTCAAGTGCTAAACGGTCGGCTCCCATACGGAATTTTACAAAAAAGGAGATCGACAAATGTCTACCATCATCACCCACAGACAGTTCCCCAACTACCACAAGTACGAGATGGAGCTCGCTGGCCGTCCCCTCACGCTTGAGGTCGGCAAGCTTGCTGAACTCGCCAACGCCGCCGTCATGGTCGGCTACGGCGACACCCGCGTGCTTGTCTGCGCCACGGCTTCCGCCCGCCCGCGCGACGGCATCGACTTCTTTCCCCTCTCCGTTGACTTTGAGGAGAAGCTCTACTCCGTCGGCCGCATCCCCGGTTCTTTCAACCGCCGCGAGGGCCGTCCCGGCGAAAAGGGCATCCTGACCAGCCGCGTCATCGACCGCCCCATCCGCCCGCTCTTCCCCTCCGACTTCCGCAACGACGTCTCCATCATGGCGACGGTCATGAGCGTCGACCATGACTGCTCTCCCGAGATCGCGGCTCTGATCGGCACCTCCGCCGCGCTCGCCATCTCCGATATCCCCTGGAACGGCCCTGTCGGCGCGCTCAAGGTCGGCCTTGTGAACGGCGAACTCGTGCTCAACCCCAACTCCGAGCAGCGCAAGGTCAGCGATCTCGACGTCACGGTCGTCTCGACCGGCAAGAAGGTCGTCATGATCGAGGCCGGCGCGAACGAAGTCGACAACGACACCATGTACAAGGCCATCGAGCTTGCCCACAACGAGAACCAGAAGCAGGTCGAGCTCATCAACCGCATGGTCGCCGAGATCGGCAAGCCCAAGTTTGACTACCCGCACGCGAGCTTCAACCAGGAGTTGTTCGACAAGATCGTCGAAAACTTCATGGACGAGGCCAAGGCCGCGATGGATACCGACGACAAGAACGTCCGCGAGGCCCGCTGGAACGAGATGATCGAGCACTGGCACGAGAAGTTCCTCGAGGAGTATCCCGACATGGATCAGTTCCTCGATGAGATCACCTACAAGTTCCAGAAGAAGATCGTCAAGGCATGGCTGCTCGAAGGCCACCGTGTCGACGGCCGCGCCAAGAACGAGATCCGCCCCCTCGCTGCCGAAGTC
>OHYG01000780.1_pt1 | contig 10845 bp, 10 predicted proteins | sample 1580221 | NCBI WGS metagenome assembly OHYG01 (sample SAMEA3882521, study PRJEB24775) | human gut metagenome | biome: human-associated habitat; feature: intestine environment; material: feces | place: Netherlands | collected 2009/2010 | reverse complement strand
GGCTACAAAAATCCTGAAACCAAAAACAATGAAGATCTTGTTCAATGGGCAATATCCGCAAAAGATTCCGGTTGGGGTTATGTCTGGGGTTCTCACGGAGATATTTTAGATAAAGAAGAATTATCAAGACTTGAAAGCGTTTTCGGCTCTCACGTTAAGGATTTTAACGATTTTATTCGTCAGAACTGGCTCGGTAAACGAACGGCCGACTGCGTGGGCCTTATAAAAGGTTACGGTTGGCTTGATATCAGTAGCGGAAAAATCAATGTCGGAACGAACGGTATGCAGGACGTCACTGCCGACGGAATGTATTATGCGGCTACCGAGAAAGGGATGATTAATACCATCCCCGAAATTCCCGGACTTGCCGTATGGCAGAACGGTCATATCGGTATTTATATCGGCAACGGAAAAGTTATCGAGGCGATGGGAACGCAGTACGGCGTTGTTCAGACGGAGCTTCAAAATGGAAGTTGGACGCATTGGCTTAAGATACCGTATATCAGTTATATAACAACCGAAGAATCCGGATAAAAAGTGTGTTATGTTCGGAAACTTTTCCGAAAATCGCTGGACTTCCGGAAAGAGATACGGTATTGTTGTGCTGCCCGGATAAGGGCGGAAAGGAAGACGATATATGATAGACGAACAAACCAAAAAAGAGTTGAGAAAAAATGTCTATGTTCTGTTGAAAGCGGAAATTACCGTATTAGGGTCACTCGGAATCTTCGGAGAAGATATGGCGGAAGGAATCGAGTATATCATAGATAAATTACAAAAGACCTATGAACTTGAAGACGACGTTGGCGAATGCAAAAAAATGGCGGCGCTCTCAAAGGAACTTGAACTGGTTCTTCCGCTCCCGGAATCATGTAGCCGTGCCGAGTTAATAGACACGCAGGAACTGGTATTCACAATGTGCAGAAGCCTTAACGATCCGGAAGAAATTATGGCTTGCGTTCAGACGATCACGGACTTAACCGAAATATGGCTCCTTGAGGAAACGGAATTTGAAAAGCTGAAAACCGATTAGCGCAGTATGTCAGAAGGCGGCGAAAATCGCCGCCCTCTTCCAATATAAAAGAAGGATGTAAAAATTATAACAGAAAGAAGTTGAAAGAAAAATAAATATGAATTTTCAGGAGTTTTATTCACAGTAAAGGAGAAGCAAATGACTATCAATATACCTCTTATGCGAAAAGAAAATGAGATTACGCCATGCAGATGCGAAATCATCAAAACAATAGAATTATCCCATCAGGATTTTGAATCGTTCAGAAATAATCTTCTGAGCGACTATTCTTTTATCAAGGAAAATGCCGCTGAGATGGGAGTAGGTACGGACGGCGCTTATTATGTCATTATGGTTTTGGACAAAGATTCCGATGACGGCATCCTTGTAGAGTCTGAGGGAAGCTCATACGCCCGATACTCAGCTTTTCTTCCGAACGCGAGAAATATTGCAATACAGATGCAGTATCCGTCATTGAACGCTCTTGCAGATGAAATGCGATGGACTGTCGATAAATATACGCGGAAAGCAATAGACGGACAAATTGATTGTCAGTACAGCATTGATCTCAATGCAATAGAAAGACAATTTCGTCACAGTGGATTCAGTGAAAAATTGTTTGCTGATATGCTTTTAGACCGTCCCGAAATTGAACACGCTGAAACTGACGACGGATACTGTGTCGTTACGATAGCAGAACCGTATCTGCATCAGGATGACGAACAAAGTCTCTGCAATCTGACTTCGGAAGAAGTTGAAATTATGTGCGCAAAGCATATCTTATGGCTTCATGACGCGGGCGGCGAGCAGGCTGATTTTTCAAACTGCTTAATTAAAGATTTGAATTTGTCGGGAAAGAATTTAATCAACGCTGTATTTGACGGTGCGAAATTTGTGGATACGGATTTGAGCAAAGCGGAACTCTGCTTTGCTCTTTTTAACGGAACAAGGTTTCAAAACTGCGATTTGTCAGATGTAATCGCAGAAGAATCTGAATTAAAAAACGCCGAGTGTATCGCTTGTAATTTTGACGGCGGTGTTTTTACGCACAGTGATTTTACAGGTGCTAAGTTTTATGACTGTACGATGAAAAACGGCGGTCTGCAATATTGCTGTCTTGATAAAACCGATTTTGAAGATATGAATCTTGGCTCAGTAAATATGAGTAACTGCAGTTATGACAAACAGGAATGGTCAGCTGAAGCACTCGGCGAAAATATTTCAATGTGAGGTGACAGATTTGAAAAAGTCAACAATCAATATTTCCTACTATGAAGAAAAACTGAACGCACTGAAAATATATCTGGAACAGAAAGGTTCGCGGTTGGAAGATGAATGTATCAAGGCGCTTGACGCTCTTTATACCAAAACTGTTCCCGCGGGAGTCAGAGAGTTTATATCTATGAAAGCTGAGTCGGGCAAAAGTAATGCCTCGCCATCTTCCGCCGCGGGCGGTTCTAAAAAGGAGATGAAAACCAATGGCTGAAATTAAACTTGAATACAACGATCATCGTCTTGCCGTATTGGAAAAAGCGTTAAAAACTCAAGGCAAAAATATCAAGGAAGAATTACTGACGGAACTCGATTTGCTTTATGAAAATCAAGTTCCTGATGAAATTCGTTATGAAGTTGAAGCTCTCATATCAAGAGAAGAAGCTGAACTGCGTATGTCCGAAAACTGTTTTGCGGTATATCATCTGCATGATGATTTTGACGATTATCATTTTACGGATGAAATTAATAATACTTTTTATGATGCGGTCTGCCGATACCGCGAAATGTCAGAGTACGGGTATAAGTCTAAAACCGCCGATACGGTGGCTCACGAATATTTCCCCGACAGTCAGCAGATAAACGTTTCCGTTTTTTCAGCGCTTTGCAAAGCAATGCCAAACGATAACCGAATATCGGCATTGATTGAGTTTGACTTGGAAAATGAAACTGTCGGCGTATGCGATAGCGGCGATAACTCATGGAGAGTATATAGCTTGGAAGACGTTGCGGAAGCGATGAGTAAAGTTCAAGTGAAATCCGATTCTGTTCTCAAAACAGATCAGGAGATATTTAATGAAGTGCTTATCGGTAAAAAGATAAACTTTGAAACGGAAGATGGAACCGATGATTTTACTATGCAGATGTAACTGCCTGTGAGTTGCCGTATCGCCCTGTGCGGCACTTTCAGCGGCGGGATCGAGGAAGTAGCCGACCGAGGGCAAACGGACGAAATTCGGGCGAATGTTCGCCCACTGTAGAAGCAGGATATACAAGCGGATGACACAGGATCGATATATGCCTTTCGCCCAAGGGTCGAGAGGCAAGCAGGTGAAAGAGAGGTGGGTTGCGATGCTCCCACCTCTCCTCTCACAGCGGACGGCAACGCCGACCGCAAGGGCGGTTTTGACGGTTTACGCTTCGTTTTTACAGGGTGGGTTGCTTTGGCTGTCAATACGAAAACAGATGGGTTGCAAGCCGCACAAACGCCGACAGTACGGCAGTTTGGACAGCGGTTTCTCATATTTTGCAGACGAAACGGAGGCGGTAGGATGTCTGTGCCGAAGGAGAAGAAAAAGTTCTTGCTGTGGGCGTATCCGTCCACGCTGGAAATGGTGAAAAACAACTACAGAAAAGATAAATGCAAAAGCCAATCGGAATTTATCGAGAGAGCCATCCAATATTATGTCGGTCATATCACGGCAGCCGATGACACATCGTATCTGCCCAACGTCTTTTTATCAAGTATGAAAAGCATTGTGGCAGAGAGCGATAACCGCATCAGCCGACTGCTGTTCAAGCTGGCGGTGGAGCTTGCGGTCACCATGAATGTGGTGGCGGCAACCAATGAGATCGACAAGCTGTCCCTTGACCGTTTGCGCGGAGAGTGTGTGAAAGAACTGAAGCGGATGAACGGAAGCTTCACCTTCGATGACGCGCACGACTGGCAGGAGGAATAAATTGTGGCTCGTCTTATAACCAAATTCAAATATCTGAAGCTGTCCGACCGCATGAGTGTCGGCGGCTATGCAAAGTATATCGCTACCCGTGAAGGTGTGGATAAGATTGATAACTCGCAAAAGTTTGCTCCGGCGACAGGTAAACAGAAGGAACTGATCGCAAAACTGATCAAAGATTTTCCTGACAGCCGGGACAGCTTTGAGTTTGAGGACTACCAAAAGAACAGGACGGTCGGAGCTGCTTCGGAATTCATCTCTCATACTGTGGAAGAAAACGCCGCGCAGATGATGGACAGCAAAACCTACGCCGACTACATCGCTACCCGTCCGAGAACGCAGCGATTCGGATCACACGGACTGTTCACCGATGACGGCGTACAGGTGCAGCTCTCGAAAGTGTCAAAGGAACTGAATCTCCATGAGGGCAATGTGTGGACGGCAATCATCTCCCTGCGCCGTGAGGACGCAGAACGGCTCGGCTACAATACCGGGGAGCGATGGCGGGATATGCTGCGTACACAGACTGAAGCTCTGTCAACCAATCTCCATATCCCCATGCAGAACCTCAAATGGTTTGCCGCTTTCCATAACGAAAGCCATCATCCCCATGTGCATCTGATCGCCTACTCGACAAAACAAAGCGAGGGCTATCTCTCCAAAGACGGCGTGATGAATCTGCGCTCGTCCTTTGCCAAAGACATCTTTGCCCAAGACCTCATTAGCGTGTACGAAAAGCAGACCGGGCATAGGGATGAGTTAAAAGCGAACAGCCGTGAGGTACTTGCGGAAATCGTTTCTCAAATCAATCACGGTATCTATGATAATCCCAAGCTGGAAGAAATGCTTCTGCATCTTGCCGACAGACTGTCAAAGACATCGGGCAAGAAGGTTTACGGCTATCTGAAAGCGGATGTCAAGGATTTGATTGACCGTATTGTTGACGAGCTGTCCTCCGATGAACGAATCGCAAAGCTCTATAATCTGTGGTACGATCAGCGGGAAACTGTCATCCGTACCTATACGGAAGCATTGCCGAAACGAGTCCCGCTGTCGCAAAACAAGGAATTCAAATCGGTGCGAAATATGGTGATCACCGAAGCGATGAACATTTTACTGCAAACCGACATGGATGACATTCCCGACGAGCCAACAGAAACAACGGACGATCCCGTGACGGAAGATATTGGGTATGCGGAGCGTGAAGTCTCTCCGAAAGAAAAGGTCTCCGCTATGTGGAAGCTCTACCGTCAGGCAAAAGAACTGCTGGATAAGGACAGCGAAAGCTACGATCCGGATAAGGCTGTCGGTCTGCTCATCGATGCGGCAAATATGGGCTGCGGCGTTGCCAAATACCGTCTCGGCAAGATGTTCCTGCGCGGCGACGAGGTGGCAAAGAATGAGGATTACGCTCTGCGGTGGCTGGAAGAATCGGTGTCGGAACACAATCCTTATGCGGAATATCTGCTGGGCAAGACTCTGCTGAAGGGCGAAGATGTGGAACAGGATTTGCCGAGAGCAAAAAATCTGCTGCGGCGCTCTGTCAAGCAGAATAATCAATACGCCGCCTATACGCTGGGCAAGGCGTATCTGGACGGAAAACTGCTTACACAGGATATCCCCGAAGCGATACGGCTGCTGACTTTTTCGGCTGACAAAGGCTTTACAACCGCACAGTATGTCATGGGCAAGCTGCTCTGCAAGGGCGAGATCGTACCAGCGAATATTGTAAAAGCCTTACAGTATCTTGAACAAGCCGCAGAAAAGAAAAATCCCCATGCCGCCTACCTTGCCGGAAAGATACGGATGACTGAGGAAGCGCACAAAGATATGGAGAAATCCATTCGGTGGTTTCAGATTGCCGCCGAAGAAGGCAATGACTTTGCGGAGTATCAGCTTGGCAAGATCTATCTCTATGGCAACGGTGTGGAGAAGGATTACGATACCGCCATTCGCTGGCTGACCGCTTCTGCCAGACACGGCAACCAATATGCCGCGCAGTTATTACACAGCATCAAGGCCAACCGCAATTGGTCGGCGGCGATGGGGTCTTTAAATTTGTTTCATCATATCAGTAGAATCATAATGAATCGTCTGGACGATGATCGACGAAGCCGTAATCTGGTTGTTGTAGACCGTAAACTACGTCGGCAGACTGAAGATAAAAAACAAGCGCTTGGATTAAAAATAGAATAAACGAAAGTCTGTGAAGAAATATCTCCACAGACTTTCATTGTTTAAACTTATTTTTAAACTATTAAAGCATCGGGGTCATATATACCGGCAGACAAATAATATCCCTGTCCTTGTCATAGTCTTTCGTGTAAACAAGATATTTATCGAGAATTCTGCCTGAAAACTTTTTGCAGAATTCATCAAGAGAGGTGTGTACTCTATACCCGGAGGATTTAACTTCAATCGGGCATATTTTATTTTTTCTTGCAATAAGGAAATCTATTTCGTAATTATGCCTTGACGATTCGTTCATCCAGGTATAGTAAAACAATTCATTGCCATTTGCCGCTAATATTTGAGCTACGGCATTTTCATATAGATATCCGAGATTTGCAGACAGTTTGTCGTTCAGCAGTTTTTCATAAATAATATTCTCCGTGAAATCTTTATCTTTAAACATTAAAGTCGTAAACAGTCCTGTATCGCTTACGAATAATTTAAACATAGAGAGGTCTTTATTTGCAGAAAGTCCGGCGTTTGGGTCGTTCGCATGATATGCGGGTAAAACAGTTTTAGAACTTACCATTTCTGAAAGAAGTTCAAGAATATGATCCGCACGGGTATTTTCTAAAACGCTTGACACTTGATATCGTGAAGCGTTTTTATTTAGCTGAGCCGGAATTGCGTTAAACAGCAATGCGGCGCGTCCTGTCGGATCAATTTTATTGAAATCAGATTCATATAGTTTAAGAATATCGCGTTTAATCAAGTCGACTCTTCGGAAATTGTTGGTTTCTATATATTCATTAACAGCCTGCGGCATACCGCCCACAAGCATATATAACCTGAAATTCCGCATCATCTTTCGGTTGGTATCATCTCCAAGGGAAATTCCCGCTTCATATGCTTTGCGGAGCATTGGAACAGTAGTTGTATCGCCAATTGCCCATTGAAATTCCTCATAATCCATCGGAAACATATGAATGGTTCGCTCTTCACTTGGTATAAGAATATTTTGCACATTTTTCTTGATGCTTATAAGCGAACCCGTTTCAATATAATCATATCGATGGTCTTTTACAAGGAGTTTTATTGCCTGCCTTGCAAGCGGACAAAATTGGACTTCGTCAAATATAATCAGAGATTTTCTTTCAATTAAATCAACATGATATTGCAGTTGAAGCTGAAGGAAAAAATAATTCAAGTCGGACATATCTTCAAATAATTCTTTAACTGCTGCCGACGCAAATGCGAAATCTATAAGGATATAACTTTCGTATTCGTTTTTTCCGAATTCTTCTGCAACCGTTGATTTCCCTATTCGTCTTGCTCCTTCTATTAATAGCGCCGTATGTCCGTCAGATTCTTTTTTCCAAGCAAGCATTTTATTATATATTTTTCTTTTAAACATCAGCAATCCTCCAAAATCGCATTTTTTATTTTGTCGAAAACTATCAAAATCGCAAATTCTTATAATTTATTATACCACATAATAGCAATTTGTCAATAGAAAAATAAAGGAGTTTATATGAAAATCAATTATATTCCCTTCACAAAACAGGAAAGGGAGCAAGCCAGAAGAACCGACCTTGTTGAATTGCTCCGAAATCAGGGTGAAACGCTGAAACATTCTGGCTCAGAGTACGAATGGAAGGACGGGTCTCAGAAGGTAACTATCCGTGGACATCTGTGGTATCATCAATATGAACAGGCGGGCGGCGACGCAGTCGATTTTATCTGTAAATATTATCGCAAGAACTACACAGAAGCGGTTCAATACCTTCTCGGACATTCTACTGGAGTCATAGTCTCGTCTCTCCCGCAGCCGAAAGCAAATTCTGAACCGAATTCCATGAGCCTCCCATACCCGAATAAAAATATGAAGAGAGTCTATGCATATCTCATAAAGCACAGAGGAATTTGCAGAGATGTTATTTATGAATTTATTCAATGGAAAATGCTTTACGAATCTGAAAAGTATCACAATGTCGTGTTCGTAGGATACGATCAGGACGGCGTTCCTCGACACGCAAATATGCGCGGAACAGGATCGGAGAGTACTTTCAAAGGCAACATCCCGAACGGTCAGCCGGAATATAGCTTTCACTGGACAGGAACAAGCAGATACCTCTGTTTATTTGAAGCACCCGTGGATATGTTGTCCTTTATTTCTATGCACAAGGAAAATTGGCGAAGCCACAGCTATGCCGCCTGCTGCGGCGTATCCGACCGAGTGCTGTGGCAGATGATGAAGGACAATCCGCAGATCGATAGCGTCTACCTTTGCCTTGATAATGACGAGGCGGGACATAAAGCGAACAAACGAATATCCGATGCGCTCTTTGTCAAGGGCATCAAGCACGAAATCCTCATTCCGAACCGTAAGGACTGGAATGAGGATTTACTATATCCATTAGACGAACAGGAGGAAGATGAATGTCAGGCATTACAGCTTTAGTGTTTGTGGGCGTTGTCATGTTTGCCGTCCTCGGCGGCGTGACGCTCCTTGCCCATATCTATACGCTGAACAATATCAAAGCCAAAACCGTTGGCGACGGTCAGCACGGCACGGCGAGATGGGCAAGCAAAGCGGAAATCAAAAGAACCTATCAGCATATTCCGTTTACGCCGGATCGCTGGCGTAAACAAGCGAAGAACGGACACACCCCGACCGCCGAGGATGGAAAGGCGCTTCCGCAGGGCATCGTGGTAGGATGTACAGGAAACACAACCGCAATGGTGGACACAGGCGATGTTCATGCACTGATGATCGGCGCGGCGGGCGTTGGCAAGACGGCGTATTGGCTGTATCCGTGTATCGAGTACGCCTGCGCTTCCGGCATGAGCTGGCTCTCCACCGACACAAAAGGCGACATCATGCGAAACTACGGGCAGATCGCCAAAGACTACGGCTACCATGTATCGGTGATCGACCTGCGCAATCCCACCCGATCCAACGGCAATAATCTCCTGCACCTGGTCAACAAATATATGGATTTATATCAGGCAAATCCCGACCAGCTTGTCTACAAGGCACGGTGCGAGAAACATGCCAAGATTATCTCCAAGACGATTATCCTCTCCGGCATGGATGCAGCGAGCTTCGGCCAGAACGCATACTTTTATGACGCCGCCGAAGGACTGCTGACAGCGACCATTTTATTAGTGGCTGAATTCTGCAAGCCGGAGCAACGGCACATCGTATCGGTGTTCAAGATCATCCAAGAACTGCTTGCTCCCTCCGGCAAGAAAGGAAAGAATCAGTTCCAACAGCTCATGGAGCTTCTGCCGAACGACCACAAAGCCAAATGGTTTGCCGGAGCTGCCCTCAACACTGCCGAGCAGTCAATGGCAAGCGTTATGAGTACGGCACTGTCCCGTCTCAACTTGTTCCTCGACTCAGAGCTGGAACAAATTCTATGCTTTGATACCGAGATTGACGCCGAGAAGTTCTGCAAGGAGAAATCGGCGCTGTTTATCATCATGCCGGAGGAAAATCCGGCGACCTTTTTCATGATCAGCTTAATCATCCAGCAGCTATATCGTGAAATCCTCGCCGTTGCGGATGAGAACGGCAGCAAGCTGAAAAACCGCTGCGTTTTCTTCTGCGATGAATACGGAACGCTTCCGAAGATTGAATCCGCTGAGATGATGTTCTCCGCCTCCCGTTCAAGACGCCTGCAGATCGTGCCGATTATTCAGTCATTCAGCCAATTGGAAAAGAACTACGGCAAGGAAGGCTCGGAGATCATCATCGACAACACGCAGCTCACGATATTCGGCGGCTTCGCTCCACAGTCAAGCTCCGCGGAGGTATTATCCAAAGCCCTCGGCTCAAGAACTGTTATGTCAGGCTCAGTCAGTCGGAGCAAGAACGATCCGTCTGAATCCCTACAGATGATTGAGCGCCCGCTGATGACTGCGGATGAGCTGAAATCCATGCCCAAAGGACAGTTTGTGGTGATGAAAACAGGCTTCTATCCCATGAAGGTTAAGCTGAAGCTGTTCTTCAATTGGGGCATCAAGTTCAATGAGGACAAACCGTACAGCGTTGCCGATCAGGGAAACCGCAAGGTGGAGTATGCAGAAAAGAAAACCATCATGGACGGCATCATTCGGAAATACCGCCCGGATCTGTTAGAGCCTCCTGCTCCCCAGGATGATACAGCCGCAGGCGGTCAGGAGCAGCCAATGAGCGAAAAGAATCAGCCGCAGCGCCGTCCGCAGGATAAGGAGAAGCGGCGAAACGGCGGCACATCTCTGCGTACCGCACCGAAAACCCACCGACAGGATATTCCTGCGCCTATCGAACAGAAAGCCGAGGTGACAAACGATGGGCAGACTTGATCATCTCTACCGCTTGGAGCTGCCTCATCGGGCAAAGCTTGTGTATATTTATCTCCATGACCGTATGGATAAAGAGAAAAAGACTTGGCCGGGAATCAACACCATTGCAAAGGATCTATCGGTATCACGCAGCACTGTTAAGCGAGCAATCAAAGACCTTGAAAAAGCAGAGTTGATACGTAAAGAATCTCGCTTTCGGGAAAATGGTAGTGCAACTTCAAACTGTTACTATTTGCTTTGAAATTCAAGTTTACTAACAAGGTATAAATATGCCTATGCCGTGAACCGAGTACCGGTTCACGGTGAACCGCCTTGAACTTCCCACTTTAATTCTTACAGCAGAAGAAAAAAATAATGATGAAT
>OHYG01000775.1_pt1 | contig 10864 bp, 6 predicted proteins | sample 1580221 | NCBI WGS metagenome assembly OHYG01 (sample SAMEA3882521, study PRJEB24775) | human gut metagenome | biome: human-associated habitat; feature: intestine environment; material: feces | place: Netherlands | collected 2009/2010 | reverse complement strand
TTCTCAGCGTGACGTCTGTTCTCAGCCTCATCCAAAATGTGGTTGAGGTTCTTGTCGATAACGCCCTGTGAGATCTCAAATCCCTGGTGCATAGGCATGTCGTGGAATACTATAGCCTTGCTGCCCTCTGTGAACTCCTCGTTGAGCTGGTAAGGCATCATCTTTGCAAGAGTCTCCTCCTTCTGCTGCTTGTATGCAGGGTTGTTGAAGAACTCCATGTCTACCCATGTATCTGTGTAGAGGATATCCATGTCCTTGGCGTACTTCTTGGCCTCCTCCATGCTCATGGTAGGATCGAGCTCAATATAGTGACCTGTAGCCTTTGCTGCCTCAAAGAAGTCATCGCCGCATACGGTGTTGTTCACAAGTGGCGTGAGTCCGTAGATAGTTCCCTTCTTCATCTTTGCAAAGAACTCAACAAGAGAGTTGAATACATTATTCTTGGCACCGATATACATAAGCTTTACATCGAGACTGCCAAACTTTTCTATAATAGTGAGGGCATCTGCCAGGATCTGGCATGGATGATAAGAACTGTCACATCCGTTGATAAATGGAACAGTAACATTGTTGCCGAACAGCTCGACTGTCTCATTCTTTACAAGACGTGCCATGATGATATCTACATTCCTGCATACATACTTAATCTCTGATACAGGCTCACCCAAAACAAAATTCGAATCCTTCCAAAGCTGGTTGTAATATGTGCCGCCGAGCTCTGTGATACCTGTTGTAAATGAAAGGAATGTTCTGGTTGAAGTCTTCTCAAAAAGTGTGTACAGCTTCTTTCCCTTTAAGGACTCACTGTACTTCTCAGGATTCTTCTTCATGTCAAGGGCAAGATTGAGAATATCCATAAGCTCTTCTGCTGTAAAATTCTTGAAATTAAGCATGTTTTTCATAATCGTATTCCTCTTTTCTCATTCTTTTATTATATGTTTTTGTCTTTTCTACACAAACAATTAAAGGATAATTATAACTCTATAACTTTCTATTGTAAACGCTTTTTTATTGTAATTATAAGGACATTGCCTATTGAATTTGCCATATGAAAATAATATAATTACAGAAGCAAAATTGCATTAAACAGGTGTGATAAAACCATACCGGAAGGTGAGGAAATTATGACAAAAAATTTGATTGATCCACAGGACCTGAGCGTAGCGGAAATCGATGGTATTCTTACCCTTGCTCAGAAGATAATCGATGATCCTGACAAATATAGTGAGGTATGCAAGAGGAAGAAGCTTGCCACATTATTCTTTGAACCAAGTACCCGAACAAGACTCAGCTTTGAAGCAGCAATGTTGGAGCTGGGTGGCAGTATACTTGGTTTTTCTTCTGCCGCTTCATCATCAGCCACCAAGGGCGAGAGCGTTAGCGATACAGTAAAGATAGTAAGCTGCTACGCAGATATCATCGCCATGAGACATCCAAAGGAAGGTGCACCAATGCTTGCCTCAATGAAATCTGATGTGCCGATCATCAATGCGGGAGACGGCGGACACAGCCATCCTACCCAGACTCTCGCAGATCTTCTTACGATCAAGAGAGAAAAAGGACGTCTTGATAATCTCACCATAGGCTTATGCGGTGATCTTATGTTTGGACGTACTGTACATTCCCTTATAAAGGCAATGTCAAGATACGAAGGCATAAAATTCATACTTATATCACCGGATGAGTTAAAAATTCCTGATTATATACGAACAGAAGTCCTCGACAGGAATAATATACCATATAAGGAAGTTTATACCATGGATGAAGTCATAGGCGAACTTGACGTACTCTACATGACAAGAGTCCAGAAGGAAAGATTTTTCAACGAGGCCGACTATATACGTCTGAAGGATACCTACATCCTTGACAACTCCAAGCTTGCCCTTGCCCGTCCGGACATGTCCATACTCCATCCGCTTCCACGAGTAAACGAGATTGCCGTAGAAGTAGATGACGACCCAAGAGCATGTTATTTCCGTCAGGCATTAAATGGCAAATACGTAAGAATGGCACTGATCATGACTCTGCTTGGGCTTGTACCGGAGGAAGACCGTTAAAGCAGGTTTTATATGAAAACTTGACATGTATCGTCAGCCTATTATCAAAGACAAATATTTAATGAGCTGATGTTCGAATTTAGGAGGAAACATTATGAACATAGACAGCATACAGAACGGCATTGTATTAGACCACATCAAAGCAGGCAAGTCGCTTCAGATATATCAGGATCTTCATCTTGATAAGCTGAACTGCTCAGTGGCTATCATAAAGAACGTAAAGAGCCAGAAGATGGGCAGAAAGGACATTGTAAAGATCGATCAGGATATCAACATCAACCTGGATGTTCTGGGCTACATTGACCCTGATGTCTCTGTAAATATCATCAAGGACGGAAAGCTTGTTGAGAAAAAGAAGATCGAGCTTCCCGAGAAGCTTGTAGGGATCAAGAAATGTACCAATCCAAGATGTATTACATCAACAGAACAAGGCATCACACACATTTTCAAGCTCACAGACCGCGAGAAGAGAATTTACAGATGTATTTACTGTGATGCTTCCAAGTAAAATGCAACCAAAAATATTATAAAAAAATAGCAAAAAATATTTGTGAAAAATTTAAGAAACTGCCGAGATTATTACAAGCCTGTTAAAAAAATATTTACTTTTATGGTATTTATGCTATAATCTATTAAGTTGCGGTCTGGTTATAGACAACAAATATATTTGAGGTGCGATATGGAGCAGTATGTAATCAAGGGCGGTATACCTCTTGAGGGAGAGGTAGTTATTGCCGGTGCCAAGAATGCCGCATTGGGTATCCTTGCTGCCGCTGTAATGACCGACCAGGAAGTAAAAATAGAAAATGTGCCGAATGTCAGAGACACCAGAGTTCTTCTTCAGGCTATAGAGGGTATCGGAGCCAGAGTCAGATATGAGGATGAGCATACGGTAATAATCTGCGGCGGCACCATAAGGCCAAACTCAGATTTATGCGTGGATGATGAATTTATCCGTAAGATTCGCGCGTCATATTATCTGCTTGGTGCATTATTAGGCAAATACAAGCATTCACAGGTAGCCTTACCGGGTGGCTGTGATATAGGTGCAAGACCCATTGACCTACATATAAAGGGATTTGAGGCACTTGGAGCAAAGGTAGATATCTTAAACGGAATGATATCCACCCACGCAGATGAACTTATCGGAAATCACATATACATGGATGTAACCTCAGTAGGTGCCACCATCAATGTTATGATGGCCGCTGTCCTGGCAGAGGGCAAGACCACTATTGAGAATGCAGCTAAGGAGCCACACATCGTTGATGTTGCCAACTTCTTAAATTCCATGGGTGCGAATATAAAGGGTGCAGGTACAGACGTTATCAGGATCCGTGGTGTAAGAGAGCTTCACGGAACAACCTACTCCATCATTCCTGACCAGATCGAGGCAGGAACATTTATGATGGCTGCCGCAGCCACCAAGGGTAATATCCTTATTAAGAACGTAATCCCAAAACATCTTGAGGCTATCACATCAAAGCTCCTCGAGATCGGCGCAAGGGTTATCGAATATGACGATTCAGTAAGAGTTATGTGTGACAAGCGTCTTAAGTCAACAAATGTTAAGACTCTTCCATATCCTGGATTCCCAACGGATATGCAGCCACAGATCTCTGTTACACTTGCTCTCTCAAAGGGAACAAGTATTGTTACGGAAAGCATCTTCGAGAACAGATTCAAATACGTTGCTGAGCTTTCCCGTATGGGAGCCAAGATACGTGTTGAGGGTAATACAGCAATAATAGACGGCGTTGAAACATTTGCAGGGGCTGCTATTGCTGCTCCCGATCTGAGAGCCGGTGCCGCACTTGTTATTGCAGCACTTGTTGCAGACGATTACTCAACAATCTCCGATATCAAGTATATCCAGAGAGGATACGAGAAATTCGAGGAGAAGCTCCAGGCACTTGGGGCACACATTGAAAAGGTAGAAACAGAAAAAGACATACAGAAATTCAAGTTAAAGATCGGCTAGAACAGCCGGTCTTTTCTTATCAATTCCTTTTTACATTTGCCCACTGCCACATATATTCATTCCATATCACATCATTTATCCCAAAAAATGTCATTATAAATTATTTAAGTCGACAGAATTCACATAATTTTTTGTACATTTTAGAAATATTTAGACAATTCAGAAAAAATGTTTGTCAAAACTATTACAATTGTGTTAAAATACCCATGACAAAACCTAATTAAAGAAAGGATGTTTATTATGAGAAGGCTTTACAATAAAGCGGGCAGGAGAATAACCGGAATGTTAGTTGCTGGAAGTTTGATTGCGTCTTTATTTGCAGGTGTTACTCTTAACACCAACACTGCCTCCGCCGAGGAAAATTACGCAGACACCACCGAAGAGATCAGTGAGGACGTCTCCGAGGAATCCACAGAAGTTACTTCTGAGGATATAACCACTGAAGAAACCACTGAGATAACCACCGAAGATACACAGTATGATTCATCCGAGGAAACATCAGAGGAAACATCTGAAGCTACAACCGAAGAAAGCACCGAAGAAGCTAAGCCTGTTGATACCATTGATGAGGGCATTGCCACATACAAGGATGATTCAGCAGAGGTTGCCAAGGCCACAGGACTTTCAGCAGCGGAATTCGAAGTATACATGGACGAGCAGGGCTTCCCGGAAACTTATAAGCCAAAGCTCCGTACTCTCCACGCACAACACCCAAACTGGATATTCCAAGCGGTGCAGACAGGTGTTGACTGGGACGACGCCGTATCCCATGAGGTCAACACTCCATCTAATGTTGTAAGTGTGTTCTACGACACATCATCAAACCCACATTACAACTGGCGTTCCACTAATGTAGGTTATGATTATCTCACTGATACATGGCAGCATTTTCACGGTTCAACCTTCTACGCTGCGTCGGATGAGCTTGTAATGTATTACATGGATCCAAGAACATATTTCGATGAGGAGAACATCTTCTCATTCGAATCACTTAAATACTCATCAACCCAGACAGAAGCCGGAGTGAGAGCTGTATTAAGCGGTTCATTCCTAGCAAACGGCAAGCCTGCAAATGCAAGCTATACATATGCCCGCGCCATCTATCTTGCGGCACAGCACTCAGGCGTAAGTGCATATCACATAGCTTCAAGAATAAAGCTGGAGGTTGGCGGCACACCTAACAGCCAGCTGGTAAATGGTACAAACCCATCCTATCCGGGCATATATAACTTCTATAACATAGGTGCCTACGGAAGCTCAGATTCAGGTATTATACTGGGTGCGTTGAAATATGCTGCTTCATCAGGAAGCTATGGCAGACCATGGAACAGCCCTTACAAGGCAATCCTTGGGGGTGCTCTTTTCCTGGGAAATGATTACATATTACAGAATCAGGATACTATATATACCCAGAAGTTCAATGTATGTAATTCATCAAACAGATACTGGCACCAGTACATGTCAAATGTCCAGGTGTGTCCTTCTGAGTCCTACAGAATGTATCAGGCATACAGGGAATGTGGACTGTTGAACAGCCAGCATATATTTAAGATACCTATATACAATAATCTTCCTCAGGAGCCGGCGGTGCTTCCACCTGCTAAGGGAAATCCTAACAACTACCTGAAAAACCTTACCATTACAGGCTTTTCACTTTCACCTGCATTTAAATGCAGCACTACTACAAACTACTCTCTCACCGTTGGTGCTTCAAAGGATTGCATTTCAATCGTGGGAACACCTGTGAATAAATACGCAAGGATTGCGGGAAGCGGAATAGTCAATCTGGACATGGGAGTGAACAAGGTTCCGATCACGGTATATGCCCAGAGCGGAGCCACCAGAGTATATACAATAACAGTCACCAGAGGCAGGGGCACTGAAACAGGCTTCTTCCTGGAAAATGAACTGTGGTACTATTATAAGAACGGTAAGGTAGATGCCAGTGTAAACGGCTTTTACAGAACCTACACAGGTGCCTGGGTATTACTTAAGAATGGCAAGCAGAACACCAACTTTACAGGTCTATATAAGCACTACACCGGATCCTGGTTCTATTTAAAGGATGGCAGACTCCACTCAACATTTACGGGACTTGTAAAACACACCTCCGGTTCATGGTATTATGTGGAGAACGGTAAGCTTATGAACACTGTCACCGGCATGGTGAAGCACAATACCGGCATTTACTACTATGTTAAGAATGGCCGTATGGATACCGGTGTAAATGGTCTCACGAAGTGCAGCAACGGCTGGTATTACTTCGTAAGTGGTCGTATGATGAGTAATTACACAGGACTTATTGCATATAATGGTGCACAGTGGTATATCAAGAACGGAAAGATGCAGAATAAATACTCAGGAAAAGTAACCGTAAATGGTAAGACCTACAAGATATTAAACGGCAAAGTACAGTAATCCAAAATGAGCAGATGGCATATCACCATCTGCTCATTTTTTGATCACAACTTTTATTTAATTATATAATAATGATCATTCCATAAAGCCAGTCTTTTATGACCCACTTTATATTTGTCTTTTTTCTTATTTTCCTTAGTCAAGATATGCCTTAAGCACATCAACCTTATCTAACTTCTCCCATGGAAGATCAATATCTGTTCTTCCGAAGTGACCATATGCAGCAGTCTGCTTGTAGATAGGTCTGCGGAGATCTAACATTCTGATTATTCCTGCAGGACGGAGATCAAAGTTCTCTCTGATGATCTCTATAAGCCGGTCATCAGAAACCTTGCCTGTGCCGAATGTATCAACTCTTACTGATGTAGGTCTTGCTACACCTATGGCATATGAAAGCTGGATCTCACACTTCTCTGCCAGTCCTGCTGCCACGATGTTCTTGGCAACATAACGTGCCGCATATGCCGCTGAACGGTCAACCTTGGTGCAATCCTTTCCTGAGAAAGCTCCGCCGCCGTGTCTTGCATATCCACCGTAGGTATCAACGATTATCTTTCTGCCTGTAAGACCACTGTCTCCGTTTGGTCCGCCGATAACGAATCTTCCTGTTGGGTTTACGAAGAATTTAGTCTCATCATCCACAAGCTCTGCAGGAAGTACAGTATCAAATACATACTTCTTGATATCCTCATGGATCTGCTCCTGAGTTACATCCTCACCATGCTGGGTTGAAAGAACAACTGCGTCAAGTCTCTTTGGCTTGTCATTCTCATCATATTCTACTGTAACCTGTGTCTTTCCATCCGGACGAAGGTAAGTAAGTGTTCCGTCTTTACGAACCTTTGTCAGCTGACGTGCAAGCTTATGAGCCATTGCAACCGGGTAAGGCATATACTCTTCTGTCTCATCAGAAGCATAACCGAACATCATACCCTGGTCTCCTGCTCCGATCGCCTCGATGTCTTCATCTGACATCTTGTTCTCTTTCGCCTCAAGTGCTTTATCTACTCCGAGTGCGATATCTGCTGACTGCTCATCCAGTGTTGTGATCACGCCACATGTATCAGCATCAAATCCATATTTTCCTCTTGTGTATCCGATCTCACGAACAGTGTCACGAACGATCTTCTGGATATCTACATAAGCCTGTGTTGTAATCTCTCCCATAACCATTACAAGACCTGTTGTACAACATGTCTCACATGCCACACGGCTCATCGGGTCCTGTCTCATCAGTTCATCAAGGATCGCATCTGAAATCTGGTCACACATCTTATCCGGGTGTCCCTCAGTTACTGATTCTGATGTAAATAAAATCTTTTCTCTTTCCATATCTGTTCTCCTTTCCGATTGCTGTCCCCACAGCAATATCTCACTTTCTCTCGCTTGTGCTGTCTTCATTTGCTTACATTGCCAATAATGAAAACAGCCCGCATCAAGCGGACTGTCAGTTTATCTTAACAATCCTCTTATTGTTCGAAATAACTCGCTCAGGTTGGCACCTTCCTATTACGAGGGGTTGCCGCAGCTTCTTAGATCCTTTGTATCTCCACTGCTCTGAATAAGAGAAAGTATCATCTATTTAATTTTGTTTCGTATCAGACTATACAACACCTTGTTGATTATGTCAATACCGTTTCCTGAAGTTGATAAAACTTTTATATTTCTATGATTCTGCATCAACATCTTTTAACTCCGTGATCACTCCGGTATCATCGATTGTAATATTCGGTGAAATCTCCTGCAAGTGATCAAAAAGTGCTCTCTGGGACTCTGCATTATTCAGATACTGTGTCTGGCTGTCTTTCTGCTCACACGGTGTAAAGGACATCTGCTTCAGTCCTTCTGATGTAATCTCCAGATTCAGAAGTCCTGTATTTTTTGTCTCATCATTAAACCAGAAATCGCCCAGACTGTATACAATAGGTCCATCTTCTGTATATTCAATTCCCTGAAGTACATGTGGATGACCTCCGATCACGATATCTGCTCCTGACTTCAGGAATTCTTTTCCATGCTCTGTCTGTGTTGAATTATACATATCCTCATCTTCTGTTCCCCAATGAACATATGCGATCAGATAATCACATTCCTTTGATGCATCCGCGATCACCTGATTATACTCTGTTGTGTCGTAAGATGTAAGAATACCTGTCGTTGAATCTGTTGCTTCCGGTGTAAATTTATACTGTTCTCCCTCGGAAGCTGCCACAAATCCGATCTTGATTCCGTTAATGATATAATAAGTCGGCTGCTTTGCCTCAGCCAGATTCGTTCCGCCTCCAACATGAGTGATCTTCGCCTGATCTAACAGATCGATCGTATCATCCATCGCATCTGCACCATAATCGTAAATGTGATTATTCGCAATTGAAACAATATCTGTCCCCATCTGTTCCAGCAACTTCATACGTTCCGGTTTTGCACGGAATACATAATACTTATCCTCCAGCGGGGTTCCACGGTCACTGATACAATATTCATGATTCAGGAAGAAAATATCTGCTGCATTTGTCTGATCCAGAATTGACTTGGAAATGCATTTGGACAAGTCATTTACCGTATCATAATAATCGAGAACATATCCATCTTCCTCCAGACAGAGGTCACCTGCCGCTGTGATCTGCACGGTTCCGTTCTCTGCTGCCTTCTTCTCATAGATATGATTCTTCGCAGCGGTAGCTTCATCCTTTAGTTTTCCTTCGTATGTATCTGACAGAACATGCAAAGTTGCTCCAAAGGAATCATAAATATCCTGCGCTGTTATCTTTTTATTCTTCTGATAGACTGAAAATAAATCATCCATCTCTTCAGAATAGTTCTTTTCCAGCCATTTCGTAAATGCTGTAACATCCGACTTTTCCGCTGACACTCCATTATCCGTCAGGAAAGTGTTGTAGCAGTCATTCAGCGATTCATTCATCTGTGCAATCTCCTGCTCCAGTTGTTTTTTCTGTTCTGCTGCCAGTTTCTTTTTCTTAGCCACATTGACTGCAAATGCTGACAGCGCTATGATTATGCACAACAAAATACAGCCGGAAATAGTCATTCTTCGTCTGAGCTGTCTGATTCTCTTTTGTTTGATTTCTTCTCTCTGTCTTTTTCTCCGTTCTTCTGCCTGTTCAAATTCATTCATCGTTCGTTGCTCCTGCTGTTTTCTTATTAATATCCTGCCACTGTTTCATTCAACCTGCCTGATCGCCTATTACGCCATAACTCCTGACATATAAACTGAAAACAGGTATCAGAACTTTCGTTCCGACACCTGCATACGTTCTCACATCATATTTCTTCGGATTCTGTCTGTATCGGCTCGCTGCCGGCCGCAGCTTGTTGTAAACAGTAACCTCGGTTTAGCCAACTTTTAATTTGAATTTCTGAATCTCTTTTTCACTGGACACTTTCTCGATGATTCCACCCAGACTTCTGAGTTTCTCTTCAAAGCGTTCGTATCCTCTCTGGATATAAACAATATCATCTACGATCGTAATTCCTTCTGTTGCAAGTCCTGCGATGCAAAGCGCAGCTCCTGCACGAAGATCCGGCGCGCTGACTCTTGCTGCTGTAAATTTCTCAACACCCTCGATTGTTGCTGAATTGCCTTCAACTTTGACATTCGCACCCATACGTGCCAGCTCATCTAAATATTTAAAACGATTCTCGAAGATACTTTCTGTGATCGTACTTGTTCCCTTCGCAAGTGCAAGCACAACCCCGATCTGTGGCTGCATATCTGTCGGATATCCCGGATATGGTAATGTCTTCACCTGTGTACTTGTCAGACGTCCCTTAGCCACTACACGGACTGCATCGTCAAATTCTTCCACTTCACATCCGATATCTACCAGCTTGGAGATCGTTGCATCTAAATGCTTCGGAATCACATTGAGTACTGTCACATCTCCGCGTGTTGCTGCAGCGGCAAACATAAATGTTCCTGCTTCGATCTGATCCGGAATGATGGAGTACTCTGCCTTGTGCAGGGACTTCACTCCACGAATCTTGATCACGTCTGTTCCTGCACCACGGATATTTGCTCCCATGCTGTTCAGGAAGTTCGCCACATCGACAACGTGCGGCTCTTTCGCTGCATTCTCAATCGTTGTATTTCCTCTTGCCATCGAAGCTGCCATCATGATGTTGATGGTGGCTCCAACGGAAACCATATCCAGGAAAATGTGGCTTCCATGCAGATCTGCCGCACTTGCCACGATTGCGCCATGACGGATGCTTACCTCAGCACCGAGTGCGCGGAATCCCTTTAAATGCTGGTCGATCGGACGGCTTCCAATGTTACATCCGCCCGGAAGCGGAACTTCCGCTCTTTTGTATTTTCCAAGCAGCGCGCCTAAAAGATAATAAGACGCACGGATTTTTTTGATATATTCATAATCAACGCTCAGATCCC
>OHYG01000770.1_pt1 | contig 10892 bp, 8 predicted proteins | sample 1580221 | NCBI WGS metagenome assembly OHYG01 (sample SAMEA3882521, study PRJEB24775) | human gut metagenome | biome: human-associated habitat; feature: intestine environment; material: feces | place: Netherlands | collected 2009/2010 | reverse complement strand
GTAAAAGAGATTGAAAAATTATTTACAGATTATAGAAAATCTACTTTATAACTTTGATATTGAATCGGGAGAGACCCGTGTACGCTTAGAATTGCAGTATGAAGAGAGTCATGATTATTTGACAGCCTTGATACAGGAGCAACCTTACAATGGAGTGCGATCCCCATCTATAGAGCGAATGCAGGATGCCTATACGAAAATACTTCGACACTTTCAATTATATGCCGGGATTGATGAGTTGATAGATTTTGCGAAATATTGCTTGACAAAGATAGAACTCGTTGTAATCGAATCTCAAGATTTGAGTAGTGCATTGAAAATTTTCGAGACGATCAATCAGCGAGGGGCGGGATTGAATGCTATGGATTTGGTCAAAAATTTGCTGTTTAGTAATACCAAAGAGTCGGATTTTGCCAAGATAAAAGATATATGGAGGGAGATTATTCAAAATCTTCAGGAATGTTCTGAAGATCAAAAACCCCTACGATTTTTGCGATATTTTCTGAGTGCCCGATATTATAATGGTATCTTGCGAGAAGATGATATTTATAAATGGATTATATCTTCTGAAGGGAAACAGGCTACGCAATATGAAAAGCATCCGGTAGACTTTGCAAAGGAGATACGCTGTATGTCCAAACGGTATTCAGAACTTGTAAATGCCACTGAATTACAGCGGGATGGGTGCTTGTATCCTCACGTGACAAATATAGGCTTTATTAATAAATACAAATCCAGACAGCATTTGATCCTGTTATTGTCTTTGGGAAGCAATGCGGATGTGCCGGCAATCGAATATTTGGCCAAACAAATAGAGAGTTTTTTCTTTTTCAGCTCGACCCTCAGGATCCAAGCCAAGACGAATGAATCCTTGTTTGTCCAATGGGCGGAGAAATTACGTAATCTTACGACGATAGATGAAATTGCCTGCGTGATAGAGAAAACGATGTTACCTTATTTGCTGGATAAGGTAGGGGTATTTAAAGCCGAATTCATAACTTTGAGTTATAATCCCTTGTATCGGTTGCGCTATGTATTGGGGAAGATAGAAAATACGGTGTTGGAAAAATTGCACAGCCCGGTCTGTGGACATCAATTTTATAATGATTTGCAAATAGAACATATTTTACCTCAATCACCGAAAAATGGAAGTATTCCACTGGAGTTTTTGTCCGAGGAGGAGTATTACTCCTATGTGTATCGATTGGGTAATGTCACGTTGATCGAAAGCATGATTAATCAGGCCGTGAATAATTATAATGATTTATCGACAGATCAATGGTTTTATGACAAGCAGTCGGAGTATGGCAAATCGTCTGTTTGTCTGACGAAATTACTCGATAGTAAATTTTATATCGGAGTAAATACAGCCTTGAATCGATTCAAAAATGATTTCCAATACAATTTTACCGGTTGGAACAAGTCGTCTGTTGAGGCGAGGCAAAAAATATTATTGGAGTTGGTGTTCGATACGTGGAGAATTAACGATTTAAGATTGGATCGGGTAAAATGAACTTAAAATGGATGAGGATTCCGGCTGCTGCTTATAATGGTTTTTTCCGGATTGCCGGCGGATGTCGATCCGGCCGGAATCATTTATTTGTGTTGCTTTTCCGCGATATAGAACAGGTCGAAGCAGTCGTCCGCTACCGGTCCGATGCGGTAGTCTTCCATGGTGATCGAACGGGTCAGGGAGTCGTTGTCCCGGAGCAGGCGTCGGCGGTTGAGGCGGTTGAGCAGGTCGTAGGGGAGTTGCAGCATCCACCGGGGCAGCCGGTGTTGCAGGTCGAGCACGTCGAAACGGGTGATGCGCCGAACGCCCCGGCGGTTTTTTTCGTAGTATTCCATGATTCGTTCGTTGCCGAAAACACCGAGGGCTTCCACCGACGCAAAGGCGCTGCCGAGCAGGTTGCGGAGTTGGTCGGGATTGTATTCCCTGACGTGCCAGGGGTTGCGTGTCAGCGACATACGGATATTGGGGGTGGTCAGGATGAACTTGCCGCCCGGACGCAGCACGCGGTGCACTTCCCGTACCAGTTCCATGTCGTGTTTGATGTGTTCGATCACCTGGAACGAAATGACGAAATCGAAACTGCCCGACGGCAGGTCGAGAGGGGGAACTACGGCTTGCCGCATCTCCACGTGCGGAAACGGAGGCCGTTCGCCCGCAGGTTCGATTTTGTCGAGCGTGAGAAAGCTGGAGGCGTGGGGGGCGACTATTTCGACGCCGTAACCCGTGCCCGTACCTATTTCGAGTACGTCGCCGCTGATTCGCCGCGCCGCCTCGTGATAGGCCAATTGCGAACGCTGGAATACGTAGTTGTCCGATATGTCGCGCGATACGCGCTCCGCCGTGAGTATTTTAGCCATTGTGCCCGGTCAGTTTTACACCGTTCTGCGTGATTTCCACTGCGCCCCGCTTGAGGAGCATGCCCAGCGAGCGTTTGAACACTTTCTTGCTCATCTGCGTCCGTGTAGCGATTTCCGCCGGGTCGCTGTCGTCGTTCAGGGGAAGCGAACCGCCGTTTTCGCGGATCATCGAAAGCAGCGTTTCCGCCGAATGGCGCACTTCGGCGACTCCCTGCTGTTGCAGGCTGACGTCGATGCGGTTGTCTTCCGTGATGCGTGTCACGTATCCCTTCAGACGGTCGCCTACGTCGATGCGGCGGAAGAGCTGGTTGCGGTAGATCATGCCCCAGTGACGGTTGTTCACGATCACCCGATAGCCGATCGGGGATTCCGAAGCCACGAGCAGCGAAACCTCTTCGCGGGGCTTTACCGTGATAACGTCGTTATTGACGTAGCTTTTGAATTTCATGGTCGCCACGCAGCGCCCCGTTACCGAATCTACATACAGGTAAACCAGGCAGTTCCGTCCGGCCAACACGCCTCCCTGCTGGTTGCGGTTGGGCAGGAACAGGTCTTTGCCCGCGAGTCCCCAGTCGAGGAATGCGCCGTGCAGGTTCTTGTCCACTACGCGCAGGAATCCCGCTTCTCCTTCGCGCAGCTTCGGCGTTTCGGTCGTGGCGACCAATCGGTCTTCCGAATCGTGATAGACGAATACTTCGAGCGTATCGCCGACCTTGTTGGCCAGAGAAACATAACGGTTGGGCAGCAATACTTCGTTCTGTTCGTCGTCGATCAGATAGAGTCCGTAGTCCGAGATGCGGTTTACGGTGAGGGTTTGTGTGCGTCCTGCTTTGAGCATAATGGGTGTTTTATCTTGACAAAAGTACGTTTTATTTTTGCCGAAAGCAATTTTTGAGCGAAGTTCCTGGGGGCGGTGGGGTCGGTTCCGGAATATTTCGTCTTGTCGTGAGATGCGATGTGGTTCGGAATTGAATTTTCATTTGTACCAGACTTTTATTATATTTGAAATATAAATGGGGAGCTGTATATGGTGTGATGTTTTCAAGTATATATTGGGGTTGTGGTTATTTCGTTAATCATAATGACTGCTTCACAACAATTAATATTTCAAGCCTGCTCCCCTCCTTGAATATATTACAGATTATTCAATAATTAAACAAACTATGATATTACTCTTGTTTATTATTTGTATAGTTAATCTTATAACATTCTATAATGTGGATTATAAATATTACAAAGAACACGGAGAGTGGAACGATCATTCTAATACATACGGTGGAACATTTAGAAATTTAACAGCAGCTTGTGTTACATTTGCAATAGCTGTTGCTCTTCTTCTTGACAAATATTTAGGATAATCGAACGAAAAGAAGCGAGTAGCGGGAAATTTTATTTTAGTAAAAAAACGAATGGCGATATGGAACTGAAAGTGGCTTTGTGTCAATTCGACATGGTGTGGGAAGATACGGCGGCCAATCTGCGGACGGCCGGGAGAATGGTTGCCGAAGCGGATGCCGATCTGGTGATTTTGCCCGAGATGTTCGCTACGGGATTCGTGACCGATCCCGGTCGGGTCGCGCAACCGATGTCGGGTGAAATCGTGCAGGAGATGACCCGCTGGGTCCGGACGACGGGCAAGGCCGTCGCTGGCAGTCTGATCGTCGAAGAGGAGGGGCGCTATTACAACCGCCTGCTTTTCATAAAACCTTCGGGCGAGCGGGTGCAGAGCGACAAGCGGCATCTCTTCTCCATCGGCGGCGAAGGAGCTAATTTTTGTCCGGGACGGGAGCGGGGCGTCGTCGAATACGGCGGCATTCGTTTCCTGCTTCAGGTTTGCTACGACCTGCGCTTTCCCGTATGGAGCCGCTGCCGGAACGATTACGACGCTATTATTTACGTTGCTTCGTGGCCTGCGGGCCGCCGTGACGTGTGGCGGACGTTGCTCCGGGCCCGGGCGATCGAGAACCAGGCTTACGTATTGGGGGTGAACCGTACGGGGGACGACCCCCGGCTGCATTATTCGGGCGATTCGGCCGTGATCGGCTGTAAGGGAGAAACCCTTGCCGAAGCGGGGGAAGGGGAGACGCTTTTGACCGCACGGCTCGATATGGACGAGCTGCGTCGTTTCCGCGAGAAATTTCCCGCTTGGCGCGATGCCGACGATTTCGATCTGAAGTGATCGGATGTTCCTCGATGATCGGCAGAACAATCGGTTGTTTCAGCGCTTTTGTTAAATTCGTTTCAGGGGGCGTTCGATCTCAATATTTTTTGCAGGACGAATTTTATCCCTTAATAATTAACCTAGAAAGTACGTGTCTATTTATCGTTAGGAGCCTTGCTCCTGTTCTTGGCTTCGCTGGGCTGTTCCGACAAAGCGGAAAACACCTCACCGGAAGCTCCGTCGGAAGAACAGCCCACACCGAAGCCCGAAAAACCGGAGTTCGTGGATAAGAACACAACGATGGAAGAGAATATCGGCGAAGAATATCCAGACTGTTATTACACTTATTTTCGAATGCAGAACGCCAGTCAGGAGAATGCGATTTTCTTCATTTCAACTAAAATGAGTGCGAGCGGTGATATGATTAGAATCGCCCCGGGAGAACAGGGGACATGGGGACAGATGATGGAGAAAATGTTGTGGATAGACGATAACGATGTGTTGGTGAAAAATCTGGATGCGTTGGGTTTTGTTCAGTTATATTTCAATGTGCCCCCAATAACGGAAGATAATTACCATGCCATTACCCCAGATGTAGATACGTGCGCTCAATACTCTTTCTTCGACCCTATGACCGAATCGCAACGCGGCACACCGCGCGATCAGTCGGCATGGGTGCTCGAAGAGTTCCCCGACCGCCCGAACGCCGTGCGCTGGACTTACCGGATTACCGACAAGGACTATAAGGAGGCCGTGCGTCAGACGCTTGAACGCTGGGCAGACCGGGATGAGGAATGATAAAGATGTCTTGCGGCGGTCCGCAGGACCTGAAAGACTGGCGCCCGGAATATTGATATTCCGGGCGCCGAAGTGTATGATTTCCGTTTTTCCGCCGTTACAAAAGGGAGCTAAAGATCCGTTTCGTCCCAGCCGAGGATCTTGCAGAAGTCGTACTCCTCGGGGTTGGACAGGTATTGGCGTGCCGCTTCGTAGTCGGGCGGGGTAATAGCCATCAGGATATTATCTACTACGGCTTTGAAGCGGTCGGACGAGATGTCCACCATGCGGGGCAGGATCTTGCCCGTCGCGGGGTCTTGCAGGTCTTTCAGGTAGAGGGGTTCGACGTTGCCGCAGCCGTCCACATAGACCATGCAGCCCGTCTTGCCTTCGCTGAAGAGCTTGTAAACGCCGATACCCAGCTCCGAGCAGTACGTCAGGTCGTATGCCACCGGCGTCTGCCCCCGGATTTCGTAACCCAACTCCACGGGGCGGGTCTGTACGTTGAGTTTCAGCTCCGCGAGCCGTTGGTCGAGCAGCATGCTGAAGAAACAGGCTTTCGACACTTTGCCCAGTTCGGGATGACCGTGCGCGTCGTAGGTGAAGTGAATACCGCACGAGGAGAGTTCCGCCTCGCTCAATTCGTGGAACACGCCTTCGGATATGACCGCCGCGCCGTAGTCCATGCTGACGATCCGGCGCTTGACGATGGACGAAACCATCAGACGGATGATCTTGTCGATGGTGATCGGCGTTTTGTTGAACATTTCGGGAATGACGATCATCGGGTAGTGGCACGCCTCGCCGATACCGAAGGCCAAGTGTCCGGCACTGCGGCCCATCGCCGACATGACGAACCAGTTGCCGCTGGTGCGGGCATCGACATAGACGGCCCGGGCGATCACCGCACCCTTGTCTTTAGCCGATTCGTAGCCGAAGGTCGGCGCGCAGTCGGGCAGCGGAAGGTCGTTGTCGATGGTTTTCGGGACATGTATGTTGGCGATCGGATGACGCTTTTCTTCCAGAAATTTGGCCACGCGGTTGGCCGTTGATGCCGTGTCGTCGCCGCCGATGGTCACCAGCAGCTTGATGTTGTTCTCGGTGAAGAACTGCCAGTTGAAACGCTTCTCGAAATCTTCGTCCGAAGGTTTGAAGCGGCTCATGCGCAGGAACGAACCCGCGAGGTTGAAAATTTCGTCCGCTTTGAGGAAGGTGATGTTCTCCGTGGCGGGCGCTTCGCGGAAGAGCCCTGTGAAACCTTTGTGGAGTCCGATGACGCTGTATCCCTTCTGCAGGAAGGTTTTTGCCACGCTGCCCACTACCGTATTCATGCCCGGTGCCGGGCCGCCGCCCGTGAGAATGGCGATCGCTTCGTTTCGTTTGGTCATATCGTATCTGATTTTATAGCTCTTTGACAGCACGAAATTAACGTGCCGAAAATACAATTATTTCGTCCGTGCCGGAAAAAATATGGAGGCTTCCCGAGGGAGCCTCCATACGTTCTCGGGAGTAATGAAATGGATTACTCGATTACGGTGACGTTTATAGCTTGTTCGCCTTTAGCTCCGTTTCCAAGTTCGAAAGCGACTTTCTGTCCTTCGTTCAGCGTTTTGAAAGAATCGGATACGATGCCTGAAAAATGTACGAAGACCTCTTTGCCGTCTTCGCGGGTAATGAATCCGTAGCCTTTCTTGCTATCGAACCATTTAACTTGACCTGTCATAAATGAATATTGATTAAAAATGTATCAGCAAAGAAAGGTAAAAAGTGTTGATTCTCAAAATTTTTTCGCAATTATTTTTGCACGTTTTTTGTTCCTCGAAAAAATAGTTATATTTGTTCATCCGTATTATCTGTAAAAAGTTTGAAAGCTATGGGCAAGAAAGTAAAATGGGCACTATTGACGATGCTGGGTTTTGCAACGGCTTGTTCGACAGTGAAGAACGCTCCTCAGGGAAAGCCGCAGGACCAGGCTCCGGATTCGGCCCGGGTCGAAAGACAGATCCGCCTGATGTACGGCGTGCGTCCTCCGGTACCTGTCGAGGAGGTCGAACGTCAGCAGGCCATCCGTGAGAAGACAGCCCGCAAGGAGGTTAAAAAGGCACAACGGGCCCGTGAGAAAGAGGCTCCGGCTTCCAAAAACGAATAATCGCCGATGACGGGACGAAAGCTCGGGTTGCGCAAGCGTATCGGGCTGCGCCTTTTTTCCGATCTTTATGCGGAGAAGATCGCCGAACACAAGTTGCGTACGCTCTTTTGGGAGTGTACGTTACGTTGTAATTTGGCTTGCCGTCACTGCGGCAGCGACTGTCGGGTCGATCCCGGCGTGCCGGATATGCCGTTGGCGGATTTCCTGAAGGTGCTCGATGAGGAGGTTACGCCCCACAACCGCCCGGAAGATGTTCTGTTGATCTTTTCCGGCGGAGAGGTGCTCGTGCGCAGCGATCTGGAGGAAGCCGGCCGGGAGGTTACCCGCCGGGGCTATGCCTGGGGGATGGTGACCAACGGTCTGGCGCTCGACGCCGACCGCTTGCGAAGTCTGATGGATGCGGGGTTGAGATCCATTTCGATCAGTTTCGACGGCTTTGAGGATGCTCATAACTACATCCGGCGCAATCCCCGCAGTTTCGAAAAGGCGCTCGACGCGATCCGGTTGATCGTGAGGGAGCCCCGGCTCACCTACGACGTGATTACATGCGTCACTTCGCCGATGGTCGCTCGACTCGAAGAGTTCAAGGAGCTGTTGATCGCCGAAGGAGTGAAATATTGGCGCATCTTCTCGATCTTCCCTGTCGGCCGGGCCAAGGACGATCCGACGCTCGCGGTTACCGACGCACAGTTCCGCGAGGTGCTGGAGTTCATAAAGCGTACCCGTAAGGAGGGACGCATCGACTTGAGTTACGCCTGCGAAGGCTTTCTGGGCGGTTACGAAGGCGAGGTGCGGGACGATTTCTACCAGTGCGCCGCCGGGGTTTCGGCTGCCTCGATCCGGGTGGACGGGGCGATTTCGGGCTGTACCTCCATCCGGGCCAATTTCCATCAGGGGAATATTTACCGGGACAGTTTCTGGGACGTGTGGCAGAATCGCTTCGACAAGTTCCGCGACCGCGAATGGGCCCGCAAAGGGGAGTGCGCCGATTGCAAGATGTGGCGTTTCTGTCTGGGCGGCGGTATGCACCTGCACGACGACCAGGAGCATCTGATGTACTGTCACTACAAGCGATTGCAATAGTCGGAAACACAATAGGAGAGAGACTGTCTAACAGGTCCCTGAAATTGAAAATCGTCCCTGTCAGGATCATTCCGACGGAGCATTAAAATCGGACTTGTTAAACAGCCTCTCTTTGCGTTATGTCCGGTGAGGCGGACGGTTTTTTCCGGTTCGGATGTTCCGGTCTTATTCGAGCTTATGTACGAAGCTCTTCACTTCCTTGCGTTCCCGGGGCAGCGTTTCCCGGGTGCGGAACGGCTCCGCCAGCCGGTCGGCCGGGCCGGGGTAGCCGAGCGTCATCATCGTTACAGGTTCGATCTTTTCCGTGTCGAGGCCCAGCAGCCGGGCGCAGGCTTCCACGTCGAAGCCGGCCATCTGATGCAGTTGCATTCCCATCGAGGCGGCTTGCAGGGCGATCGAGATGTTCGCGGCGCCCACATCGTGCATCCAGTGCCGGTTATAGACATCCGTCCCCGGGAAATTCTTGTATCCGCAGGAAACCAGCAACACCGGAGCATCGGGCGCCCAGGCTCGATTGCCTCCGGTGAGGCACTCCGCGAGCCGGGCATGAGCTTCCGGATATTCGCGAGTCGTATAGTAATATGCCCATTCCTGGGCATTGTTGCAGGAAGGAGCCCAGCGTGCCGCTTCGAACAGCAATGCCAGTTGTTCTTCATTGACGGGACGGGAGTCGTATGAGCGGGGGCTCCATCGTTCTTCGATGGTTTTTATCAGTTTCATATCGGTAAATCATAGAATGTGTTTGGGTAATCCGCAAATTTTGTGCCCCGTGCATTACTGGATTTCGGGAAGATGCTCCGCCGGTTCCGATAGACGGTCGATGCGCAGTCGGGCAGCCGCTGCGTTCGGTGGGTGGCTGTGAAAAACCTTGCCTGTAAGCTACAGTCCCGGTTTTGCCGAAAAGCCGGATGATATGGCGGTTTTCGGAAGAAGAGGGGCAGACCTGAAATTGAGAACTCCCTGATGAAACTCTTTGTGTCCGTGTGGCCTTTCGCCGACTACAACGGCAGTTTACGACGATAAAAATTCCCGTAAAGGAAAGATTACTCTGATTTTTCGAAGCCTAGGATTGCGTCGCTTTTCTCCACTTTCCCGATAGCAGCAACCCTTGGACGAAACGAAGAAAAGTCGTTCGCGAATGACTTTTTATCTTCATCCGCCTTTGTATAAACGAATTGCCGTTGGAAAATAAAAATAAGAATCTGGATTGCGTTGCTTCGCGACTTGTCAAATAGCTCCTTGATGGGAAATACACAAACAAAAGCTGTTCCGCAGGCAGTTTTTTATCGCTGTTCGTTTGCCGTGTGACATGTCGCTGTCCGGAAATGAAAAAAGGAATGTTTTCGTATCCCTTCTCTCGGTCGGGAAAACTGGATTGCGTCGCTCTGCTTCGCTTCCGGACGAGTCTCTTATTGGGTGTACAAAAATCAAGGACCCCGCTTGATAAAGCGGAATCCTTTTTTCTTGTGTCCTTACTTTCGGCGATGAATAGCCGCCGTATGCCCATCATAAAAAAACCTTTGCCTTAAGCAAAGGTTTTGATTTTTGTCGGGGAGACTGGATTCGAACCAGCGACCTCCAACTCCCGAAGCTGGCGCGCTAACCGGACTGCGCTACACCCCGAACAATATTTTTCACCGTAACTGATTTCCCTCTTTTTCGAGCCTCTACGCAAGAAGTCTTTTTCCGGAGGCTTCTTCGTCGGGGTAGCGGGATTCGAACCCACGACCCCCTGCTCCCAAAGCAGGTGCGCTAACCGGACTGCGCTACACCCCGTTCCCAATCCGGGGACCTCTTGCGAGGTGTGTCCCGCCGATTGCGGAAATCAGTGCGATTTCGGAGTGCAAATATAAGGTCTTTTTTGTTTATAACAAACTTTTCCGGCTAAAATTATCTTTTCGAAGAGAGATTCCTTTTTCCCGACTTCCGTTTCGGGACCTTTTCAGGCCGGATTTCGAATATCCGGTCGCGTTTGCCACGACGTACCGTCCGTTGTCCCGGGACGTTTTGTTATTGCGAGCGAGCCGCTTGCAGTCGGTTTCGAATTATTTCGGATGTCCTCCCGTATCGCTGCGATGTGCCGTTCGTTTCGGATGACGGTTTTCCGTTTCTGGCATCATCTGTTCGGGCCGTCGTCGAACAGAAACCTGAAATCTTCGCGGGGCCGGGGCATATATACGTGGAATCCCAGTTCCTGCGCCGTGTGAAGATTTTCCGCGTTGTCGTCGATGAAGAGCGTAGCTTCGGGTCGCATACCGCTCTCTTCGATCATTTTGCGGTAAATTTCCGGGGAGGGTTTCAATGCGTGTATTTCGTATGAAAGATAGGTTTTCTCGAAATAGTCGTCCAGTT
>OHYG01000739.1_pt1 | contig 11241 bp, 7 predicted proteins | sample 1580221 | NCBI WGS metagenome assembly OHYG01 (sample SAMEA3882521, study PRJEB24775) | human gut metagenome | biome: human-associated habitat; feature: intestine environment; material: feces | place: Netherlands | collected 2009/2010 | reverse complement strand
TGCGTCAACCAGCCATACCAGTACTCCTCTTCCAAAGAATGGAGCCACACAGCAGGCTATACCACATAATATGATAGCTGCAACAGGTGTCTTATTCTTTCCAAGCTTACCGAAGAACTTAGGTATCATAAGGGACTCACCCATTGAGTAAAGTGCACGGCTGCCACCCATAAGGAATGAATTCCAGGATGTGATTATTCCGCACAGACCGCCGATTATAAGCACCTTGCCCATAAGCGGAGAGTTAAATGCTATCTCGATCGCCTTAACTGATACAAGTCCGTTCTGGGACGCCATCTCTTCTGCTATGGCACTCTGTGGCATTATATAACAAACTGCAAATATTATAAGGAGATACCACGCAACTGCCAGAATAATTGACAGTAACATGATCCTACCGACCTTCTTGTATGGCACATTTATCTCTTCTGCTGCCTGTGGGATTACATCAAATCCTATGAACAGGAACGGAGTCATACATGCAACCTTGAATACACTTCCTAAAGTATTTCCTGTGCCTGCCTCCCAGATCTGTCCGCTGATATTGCTGCCATCGCCATTTACAGCCGAGCCTACAACAAGTAATATACCTGCAAGGGCGATTATTGCCGTAAGTATTGTCTGGAGCATGGCTGCCGTCTTGGCACCCTTGATATTTACCCATGTGATAAGTACCGCAACACCTACACCTAAGATGATAGTTGTAAGGTAGATATCCTTTCCTGCAATGGTATAAAGATATACCTGATTGAAATCAGGAAACAGATATGTGATAACTGTCGGAAGGGCTGTTGCTTCAAATGCTGAAGTAGCCACATATCCAAGCACGATCATCCATGTACATATAAATGAACCTGTAGGACCCATTGCCCTGTAGCTGAATACATGCTCACCACCGCACTGTGGCATCGCTGATGTAAGCTCTGCGTATGTAAGGCCTACAAAGAATACCATTAAACCACCTATCAACATTGCAATTATGGATCCCATGAATCCCGCTGTGGTGATCCAGTCGCCGGAGTTTATTACCCAGCCCCATCCGATCATGGCACCGAAGGCGATGACCAGGATGTCCCAGGCTCCCATTACCTTGTCAAATTTTGATTTCTGCTCCATAGTCGTTCCTCCTGTCCTTACGCTTCAAGTGCTTCCCTGATGGACTCCTCGAATATCTCAAGACCTCTCTCCATCTGCTCATCTGTCATGGTAAGCGGTGCAAGGAATCTTATGGTGTTGCTTGCTGTACCGCAGCTCTCAAGAAGAAGTCCCTTCTGCATAGCATTATGAATGATATCTGCCACAAGCTTTGTAGCAGGCTCCTTTGTCTCTCTGTCTGTAACGAACTCTATTCCGATCATTGCTCCAAGACCTCTTACATCACCGATAACAGGATATTTCTCCTGAAGCTCTTTGTAACGCTTTGTAACAACCTCACCGATATGTCTTGCTTTGCCTGCATAGTCATCTCTCTTCATAACCTTCATAACTGCAAGGGCTGACGCACATGCAAGTGGGTTTCCACAGAATGTACCACCGATAGTACCTGCGGGAGCAGCGTCCATAACTTCTGCTCTTGCTGTAATAGCTGAGATTGGAAGACCACCACCGACTGACTTGGCTGTTGTGATAATATCAGGAGCACATCCTGCTTCCTTCCAGTATTCTGAAGCGTAGTACTTTCCTGTTCTGCAGTTACCGCACTGAACCTCATCAGCGATCATCAATATTCCGTTGTCATCACAGATCTTACGGATTGCCTTTACCCATTCGATAGGTGCAGGGATAAATCCACCCTCGCCCTGTAATGGCTCAAGGATCATACAAGCGATCTCGCTTGCAGGAGCACCCTCGTCGAATACTCTGTTTAATTCATCAAGATAATACTTGATTGCCTCTTCCTCTGTATATCCCTTCGGTGCTCTGTAGAGATATGGATATGGTGCTCTGTATATTCCTGCAGGGAATGGACCCATGCCCACTGCATATACCTTCTTGGCTGTAAGTGCCATTGTAAGATTTGTTCTGCCGTGGAATGCACCGGTGAAGCAGATGACACCGCTTCTCTTGGTGTATGCCTTGGCGATCTTGATGGCATTCTCATCACACTCTGCACCGGAATTTGCAAAGTATGTTTTCTTCACATCTCCCTTACAAGGGATCAATTCATTGAGCTTTTCTGCCAGCTCAACATAGCCCTCATGAACATATACATTAAATATTGTATGGAAATATTTCTCTGCCTGCTCCTTTACCGCTTCTACTACCTCTGGATGTGAATAACCGATATTTAAAACACCTACACCTCCAACCCAGTCAAGGATCTTATTTCCATCAAGATCCTCAAACATTGCACCTGCGCCCTGCTTGATACATATTGGATAGGTCTTGCCGCACAATGCCTGTGGGATTGCTGCGTCTCTTCTGTCAAGAAGTTCCTTTGACTTTGGTCCCGGAACCTGCTCTGTGATTATCTCTGGTAATGCTGTTGCTAATTCTGCTGCTGTACTCATATCTTTCGTCCTCCTTACTAAACAATCAACTCGAGCAGCAACCATTTGAAATTGCCTGTTTGGCAAGGGTTGCTGCGGCGTAACGATGTCAAAGACATCATTACAGTAAAAAAAGACGCCGGATAGTATTAACTATATCCAACGCCTTTGTCGTTTGCTTTTCTTTAATTTGTGTCTATTATACCAACTGTGATGGTAAAATCAATGTTTTTCGGGTACTATATTTTTTGTGCACGGTGCACAATGTTATTTTTCTATCAGGTTTCCGTAAGCTTTCTGTAATTTCTTATCATGAATGCCATCTTAAGCTTCATGCAGGTATCCAGATCATCAAGGTCTGTCTCCAGTATCTCCCTGATCTTATTAAGCCTGTAATTAAGGGTATTCCTGTGAAGGTACATGTACTCTGCGGTGCTCTTGGCATTACAGTTGCAATTAAGGTATTTCTCCAGTGTCTCGCAGAGATTTCCGCTATTTATCCGGTCTGCATTTATGAGGCTTCCCAAGTTATCCTCCACGAATTTATCCAAAAATCTGCTGTCAGGAATATGTGAGATAAGTGTATAAAGTCCCAATTCATCATAAAATACCACATGCTCCGGTGAATCTGACGCCCGGGCGATCTTAATGGCTGCCGCCGCCTCGTTTCTGCTTAACTTCACGTCCTCAAGATATCCTGTGGCATTGCCAACGCCGGCTATCAGCTCGGTTCCGCACTCCCGCTCAGCCCTGTCAACGATACGGTTAAGTATCTCCTTCATCCGGCTGTCATCCACATGCTCAACCGGTATAAGAGCGATCATGGAACCGGTCTGTAACATTACCATTACATTTGTCCCGGTATGGCTTGCAAATTCCCCGGTGGTTATACTTCTAAGTCTCTGTCCCGCTGCCAGGTAATCACGATCTGCTTCATCTGCCTGGAGAAATGCAAATTCTACCACAGTGAAGCTTCCGGCAAGGTCAATATTAAGCACTCTTGCCTGGGCAAATACCTTGTCCCTATCCAGATATTCCGCATCCAATATAGAGGACAAAAGCTGCTCGGCTGAGTTCCTGTCATTTTCCTCAAGAACCAGTCTCTGGCACATTATCTGGCTCAGATCAATAAGAGGAAAAAGCTCCGGAAGCTCAAATAAAGGAAGATCATGCTCCGTGCAATAGCTCATGAGCTTGTCCGATATCTGTCCTTCATTTATCCCCAATGCCGCTATGTCATGTTCCCTCATACGGTCGATAAGGTTCATGAGACTCTTGCTGTCGTCTGTAAGACTTCTGTTGGTCAGTACAACAAATTCTCCACCATGTATATAATTCTCGATCCGATATTCGTTCTTCACGCACTGAAGACAGTCGGCAAAATATATCCATCTTATAGAATGCTCAAGTCCGGCTTCCCCTGCTTTAAGATTGAGCACATTATTCAGTTCAGGTATCTCCATCATGTCTTCACAAGTCATATGTTATTTGTTCTCCCTTTGGTTGCTTGAAATTTGTTAGTTTCTGACATATTATACCATAACTTCTACATACAGCGTATCTTTATCGGGTACTTATCGTAATTACATTTGTTTTCCGAGCATTTGATCATTTACAGTAATACTTTTATCGGTCACCTATAATGATCACATTCGCTTTCCATATATTTAGTCAGTTACTGTGATAGCCTTGGCTTTGGCAACATGCTTCATAATGAAAGCTGATATGACAGCCGTCAAGGCCTCTGCAACCGGAAATGCATAGAAAACTCCTTCTGCTCCCAATATATGGGACAATATCCACGCTGCCGGAATGATGATCACCACATATCTGGATAAGGATATCATGAGCGAAGCCATGCCCTGTTCCAGTGCTTCAAGAGCTCCCGAACAGGTAACTGACACGGCAGATACCACGAAACCGAAGCTTATTATATGAAGTGCCTTTATTCCTATATTGATGGTGCTTATGTTCTCAGTGAACAAACCGATCATTTGTCCCGGTATCAGCAGTGACAGTATCCATCCCACAGCCATAACCCCCGCAGCCAGGCAAAGTGATACCTTGAAGGTCTGTCGAACTCTCTTCTTCTCACCGGCTCCGTAGTTGAAGCTGATGATAGGACGTATGCCCTGAATGATACCATTTGCAGATAGATAGATAAATGTCTGAAGCTTGTAGTAGGCTCCAAGCACCAGCACATAGCTCTCGGAAAATGCTGCCAATATGCCATTCAATGCTGATATGAGCAATGACGGAAGTGCCATGTTAAGGGAAGCAGGTATTCCCACCGCATAAAGTCTCTTGAGCAGATTGCCTCCGAAATATATGTTCTTCCTGTTGAACTTAACCGGCAACGGTCTGAATATGCAGAAGGCAATATATACAAGCAAGGTTATGGTCTGCCCTATACCAGTCGCGTAGGCTGCACCTGCCATGCCCATCTTCGGAAATGGACCTATTCCGAAGATCATAAGGGGATCCAGGACGATATTTGCAATGAAACCGCACATCATGCTTATCATGGATACCTTCATACGGCCTACCGACTGGAATATCTTCTCCAATGATATTCCAAGCATTATGATGATGGAGAATGCAAATGCCCTGTTGGCATATGTAAGTCCCATGCTTAGAATTTCCTGATTGTCGGTGTACAGTGACAGGAACCAGGGCATACCAAGGGTACATACCGCCATAAGTATCACGCCGTGAATGAAGCTTAAAAGCATGCCCGTTGTGGCTGCCTGATCTGCCTGCTTCTCATCCCCGGCGCCAAGACAGAATGCGATCCTGGCATTCATTCCTATGCCAAATCCTACCGCAATGGAGGTTATAAGGTTCTGCACCGGATACACCAGCGACAATGCCGTCATTGCCTCCTCACTTATCTTCGCGACAAAATAACTATCTACTATGTTATACAGGGAATTTACCGCCATGGAGATCACCATGGGCAGCGACATGGAAATAACCAGTTGCAGTATATTTTTCTCCTTCATGAAATTCTGATTCATAAATCTTCTCGCTCCTTATCTTATTGTACTTAAAACTGTGTTTCTATAACTATGTGCCTAAAACTATATGTCTATGGCAAATGTCATTTTCTGCCCTGACACAACTTCCGGTCAGCATTTTTTTGCATTAAAAATGCCACACAGTAAAAATACTGTGTGGCGAAAAAAGATCTCTCTTGAAAAATCCACTCCCATATGGGTTTTATGCAGTTAATTTAACACAACTTTAATGGACTGTCAAACGGCAGTTGGGGGAAGTTTACATCTACCGCCCCTTATTATCAATCTTCCTAAAATCCAGCCTGTAAAACGGTGTTGCAGGATCCACATATACCTCATACACATGAAGCTTCTTTTTCTTTGCAATACGGCACAGCTCAAGTTTCACGTCATGATCAATATCTTCCCCTACAAATACCGCCTCAGGCTTCACGGACATATATGCAGCCTCATCAGGAGTATTGATATCTTCCGGAAAACTGCACAGCCTCCACTCCTTCTCTGAAGCCCGGCTCTTATTTCTGGTTGTAAGCATCTGCAGTAATACCGGCTTAAGTCCGTTCTTTATATCATTGTGGCTTTTCTGGGACAAAAGCTTAAAAAGCTCAGCACCCAAATCATGCCGTGCCTCCCTGTAGTTCACCTTACCAAAGCTTGCTTTCTTAAGCAGCTCCCGATCTTCCGGACCATAAAGTACGCCCTTTTCAAGTTTTGCCTTATCATACATAAGTGCAAATCCTCTATAATGATCACCATGCTCCATCCATACATTGTCCGACAGGTAATCCTCGTAGAAGTCTGCCATCCTGCCATTTGCCCCGAGCTTTCCTGTAATATCTCCGATGGCAAGACAAATCTTGTCCTCAAAGACTTTCCTGCTTTCGGGAGTCTCGGAAGTCTTCGTGAAAAATTCCCTGTTAAAAGGCGTTATTATCCGAAAGCTGTCCTTATTCTTACCACCCAGATAATCTCTCTCATAATGCTCCAGCTCATAGGACACCAACTCCCATGCCCTGTAAAAGTCCACATACACACTCTTCTCAAATGGCCCATTAAATACATCAGGGGCAGCAAAATAAAGTCTGTCATCTGCAAATGCCTGAATATTTTCTTCATTGGCACTTTCATATCTAAAAACTTTACTTCCTACCCCTTGTAACATTATCTATATTCACCTTTCATCGATTCATCATATGTATTGCCATGATAACACAGCTTGAAATATCCCGCAATGTACCGGAGCAAATTTGCAGCCTTTTCAATCGTCGTAATCATCACCGAATTCATCCAATGCATCGTCTACACCATCTGCATAATCACTATCGTGATCATACCTGTCATAATCATAATCCCCATCCATATAAATATCATCATAACCATCATCATATGAGTCACTTGAAGTATTATATTTATGACCGGTCGTTGTAGTATTTTTCTCCGTAGGCTGGGAGGTACTTCTTGTTGTGGTCTCTCTTCGTTCTGTGGTTATGTATTCCGTAGTTGACCTTACCTTTTCATGGGTTGTAACCTCACTGGTTCTTTCTCCCCATGTATGTACCTTAGTTGCATACCCGGGGTCTTTATCGGCATTTGCCGCACCTATAATTGTCAAAATAATAACAGCAATGATTACCAGTGCTATTCCCCATCCGGAACCATCTGATCCGGAACCATTTTCATCATGTACTGCCGTAAGCCTTCCCCCACCCTTCTGTAAAACAATGTTTTATGTTGTTTCTGCTGCAAATATCTTTCTGCAACAATATACACTTCTATTTTCCTGCACTTCTTAATATAAATCAATATAATTTTATTATATTTGAGGATTTATTTTTCGTGCAGCCAGCAAATAAACAAGGGGCAGCCAGATAAAGGCCACCCCTATGACACTATTATGTATTCACTTTAAATCCGTCAAGATATGTTTAACTCAACAGCGTTATATATATACACGTCAATATGGCGGTGGTTATTACACCACAGATATTGGCTCCTAAGGAATAATCCAGGATCCTTGCCCCGTCCAGTTGTCTGTCCGCGCCATCAACTGCTGACGCTGTGGAACGTACGCCCGCCTGGTCTTCATTTACCAGCCAGTCTGCATAGTCACTGTGGGAGCAGATACAGATAAATGCCAGTGCCATTATCAGGATAACAGCTATGAACTTGTGATCACTTGTCTTTATCCTCTGCACCGTCTGGGCAAATACTGTTGCAATGGCAGCTCCGGCAGCATAAACTGTATTGATTTTACCAGTATATTTCCCTGGGTAAAATCCGTCTTTTCCTTATCCAATGTGTATCATCCTTTCATGTTTTGTGTTTATTGTGTGAGCGAAGATTTATTTGCCTTTCCACTTATTTGAAATTGTGAGTACAAGCTATAGCATCTATATTTTTGTAGTAGTTTCTTATTTCTGATAATCATATTTGCAATTATTTATGATAAATATTCTTTCAAATTGATTATTGATGCAAATCATTGTCTTTGACAATTATCTGTCAAATTAATAATATATTGCAATTATCATTTGCAATGATTACCTGTGGTAATTATCCGCGGTAACTATTATGCTGTAATAAACCTTAATTGTCACCCATCAAATAATTATTCCATTACAATGATCTATCTCATGTTGTATTATCTGCGCCACATATCCACTGTAGGCACTGTGCTGCGGTTTAAAATTGCTATCAAGGTAGTCTACCTCTATTTCCTTATATCGTGTGCATTGTCTGACCCCATTAAGGGAAAGGCAGCCTTCTTCCGTCCGATATTCACCGCTCTTCTTCGTGATCACCGGATTAATCATTGCAAATTGAAATGGTCCCGCAGCCACAACAATCACCGCCTTGTTCACTCCGATCATGTTCGCCGCCATGCCTACGCACCGCTCCCTATTCGCCCGCAAGGTGTCAAGCATATCCGTAACAACCTGCTTGTCAGCCTCCGTCGCTTGCTTTGCTTTTCTTGAAAAAATTTGTTGTCCTGTTTTTATTTGTTTGATCATGATTTGGGTCTCCTGTGGGTATGTAAATACATGCTACATAATATTACTCAAATATAATTGAATTTAAAATTCTCTCAATTTCCCTTTTCACTGCAGCAATATATTTTTAGGTTAAATTGCATAAAAATCACCCTTTTTCTTTATTTCATCATGAATGCAACAGTCATCATTTATTTTAATAATTAATAAAATCATAATCCTCAATAACGTAATATAATCGTCGTGCATTATTTTCTCATTTGGTACAATAGAATCATGAACATATTGGTTCCTAATAGCTTTACCATTACTAAATTCAGAATTGTTTAAAAGATAATTAAAATATTGGCATTCTGGTTTTGTTAATAGCTTAGCCTCTGTTATCACGTCGCCTTTTTGTATCATTTCTTTTAATTTAATTGACTTAAAATGTTGTAACGATATTACATCTTTTTCATAAAACTCCTTTAAAATCATCATTCTCTCTCTATCATATCTGATAATATTATTTTCCAAAAAAATCGTTTTTCTATCCAAAAGCCAATTTAAAGCTTCTATGTTATAAGTTTCGCATGCTTCTATAGATATTTTTTCACTTTTTATTAGGTCATACAATGTTGCATACTTCGAACCAGTTTTTTCAGTGTATCCCAACCCATATTTTGAAGAAAATAACATGTTTATTTCTTGAAAAAGTTCACCACTTTTTACATAACAATATTTATTATTTGCAAGACTTGGAACATCTTTTATTCTTGGTGAACATGTTATATACTTGAAAAGCTCAAGATCAATCTTACCATCATCGCATAACAACTTATATCTACATAACACGCCATCAATAGCTGACGCAAGTGTCTTACATTTACTCAATATACTATCACCCGACCTTGGCATATTGCACATATAATTTTCAACGCCAAATTCCTGTAATAAATAGCTTTCAAAAAACCATTTTATAATATCTTCTATATCAATATCAATCTTATTTAACTGATTAACGTATGCTGACATTTGTGCATCAGCTAACGACTCTACTATTTCAAACGCCATGCCTTTTCTATACATGCCTTGTCCATTAACCAAAAACATATCTAAAATAGAGCTTCTATCAACACCATTCGAAACATGAGTGCATCTTGCCTGGATATCTATATATTCAAACAGATAAATGAAATTATTTAGCAATGTTGGATAATCTTTATTATTCTTTATCCAGTTATTGCTGTACTCAAAAATCCACTTTCCATTTTCAAAGCGTTCATTTCGTTCATTTTCATATGGTCCGAAAGATACACAGAAACTGTAATTATCGGACTTCATATAACTATTATTTTTCCAAAATTCATTCTTTCTTTGATCTGCCCGTTTCTTCAATTTAGACGTGATAGGCAGTTCATTCGTTGGTCTCGCATATATAATAAGTTGAATAATATTGGGATTAATATTATCTGATTCAAGATAATCTTCTATAAGCTTAACTCTTTTTTCTACGGTAAAACTACTTGGAAGATACATTTTCTGCTTTTTGTCATGCTCCTCTAGGTAATAATAAATAACAAACCGCAAACCATACTGCGGTTCCTCTAATAACGACGTAATTTGCTCATCAAAGTATTCTACAAATTTTTTATCAGATAAAATTTGAAATGTATTCCACCTTAATTCTTTTAGCAGATCACATATTTTATTTATTGAAATTCGCTCATATACTTTGAATTTAAAAAAAGAATTTACAAAATCTTCACGATAATTCGTATAACAGGCATTGTAGTACATTAAAATATTATCTTGTGTAATCTGCTTAAAGAAGTTATAAACAATATCACCTAGTTTTAAAGTCTTATTTTTGTACCTAATATATTCATCCTCTGCCCACCCCGGCACTTCAGAAACTTTTTCAAAAAATAATTTCGTATGGTACAATTCAAACACTCTATTAATATCCGTAAAATCCACCTTATTGGGATCATAGGAATCTACTATAGCCACAACCTTAATTTCATCCCCATGAAAGCAAAATCTGGCATCAAAATATTTTTTCTGTTCAGTCTTTCCCAATACATATCCTCCCTTTTTCTGCATTTTCACTTAATCTACACAACCATATTTAACTCCGTTCTTATTTCTTGCTCCAAGCAAAATTTATTAAAAACATTTTAAATGGAATCTTCAGCAATTTTTGATACTATTATCATGCTTCGCTTTAGTAATAATTTTTACATATAAAAAGCACACTCTGATATCATTTATTTAATCAAAGTTATAATTAATGCAACGAGTGCTATCAATGAAGAAAACAGTGCAACAATATAATTTCTATCTTTCTCTTTCATTATTTCAACACCCATTAACAAACAATCAATCCCTGCCATTAAAATAATAATTATAGCCAGGCGTGTTCTCCATCCCTCACCCCAATATTCTCCACTTAATACAATCAGGAACCATATGACCCAAATTGCAGTTCCCCAAAAAGTTATTGCAATAAGCCATTTCAATAATGTGGAAAAACCATCAAGATCATCCCTTCTCCATTCCTCACTATTAATCACTACAGGATGTTGCATTTCGTCTACCACTTTATTTGTGGACCATTCAATACGCTTCGTCAAACTGTCAAGAATTGATTCTATTTGAGCATCATCTAGTCTGATTACTTTTTGCCTTTTTAATGCAACATTTTTCTTTTTCAGCTCCTCAAGTTCTATTTCCAGTTGTTGAATTCTATCCTTTTTACGCTTT
>OHYG01000738.1_pt1 | contig 11241 bp, 11 predicted proteins | sample 1580221 | NCBI WGS metagenome assembly OHYG01 (sample SAMEA3882521, study PRJEB24775) | human gut metagenome | biome: human-associated habitat; feature: intestine environment; material: feces | place: Netherlands | collected 2009/2010 | reverse complement strand
CTTATCCCGGCCCGTCTCTGATCATCGGCTACGCTCCCTGCGAGCTGCACGGTGTCAAGGGCGGCATGACCAACTGCCAGAACGAGATGAAGAAGGCTGTTGCTGCCGGTTACTGGAACCTGTTCAGCTTCAACCCCGCTGCCAAGGCCGAGGGCAAGAACCCGTTCACCCTGACCTCCAAGGCCGGCGACATGAGCAAGTATCAGGACTTCCTGGCCAACGAGACTCGTTACAGCCGTCTGGCTCGCGCCTTCCCGGATCGCGCCAAGGCTCTGTTCGAGAAGAACCAGGCTGCTGCCGATGCCCGTTACGAGCACCTGACCAAGCTGGTCGACCTGTACAAGTAATTTGTGCAAGGGCTGCTTAACGGCTAACGCTACATAAAAAGTGCCCCACGCAGAAATGCGTGGGGCACTTTTTTGCGTAGAGCTGTAGGGGCCGGGCATGCCCGGCCCGCAACTTCGCCGCTGTATCGCTTTAATCTTCAATTTGTAGGGGAGGAATTCATCCCTCCCGTGCACCTGCCGGTGCAGCCTCTTACATGGTTTATTCTGTAGGGGTCGGCGTCCTCGACGACCCGGCAGCTTTCCGCCGACGAAAACCTCCGCGGCGGCCTGTGGGCAGGCCGCCCTACAATCCCCTTTCCCGATTGTACGTAGGGCGGGGTGCCCTCACCCCGCCGCAGGTTCATGTGGCCGTTCGTTTTCCTTTTTCACACCGGCCTCAACACCAGCTCCAGCCCGTTCTTCCCCCAGCCGAAATCCGCGGCGGCGTACCCGCGCTCAAGCACCCGCGGCAAGGCCGGGTCGGCCAGATGGCACCGGCGCAGCGGGTCGCGCCATTTCACAAGACCGTGCGCTGAAAAAATCAGCATCTGGTCGGCCCCGGCCATGGGCCGCATCCCGCGCAGCGTCAGCCCTGCCGAGAGATACTGCGCACACAGATCATCACACGCATCCGGGTGTTCCAAGTCCAGCGGCAGCACGGCCCAGACATGGTAGCTGGCGTACCGCTCGGTGGCCCAGCGCAGCGCCAACCGCAGAAAATGCCGCAGCTGCGTGTAATCCTCGCGCAGTATGGGCGGCGTCAGCACCGCACCCTGTCCGTCGGCCCCGTAGCCTGCGGCGCGCAGACTTGTGGGCAGCGGGTCCTCGGCGTAGAGCGGCAGCAGCGCGGCGGCGGCCTGTAATTCGTCCTGCCCGGCGTAGTCGCCGACGATCTGGCCTTCCTCCAAGGCCGGGTGCAGGCAGGGCAGCAGCGGCAGCCCGCCCGGCCCGGCCAGTGCGCGCAGGGCATCGGCATGGGCAGCGGTAAGTACGCGGGCATCAAAGATGTTGGTACGTTCGAGAGTTTGCAGCATAGTTGGGAATCCCTCCGTTACAAAAATTGTTGCATAGTTTATTGTAGCGAATGGAAAATATAAAAAATGTCGCATCCCGGGTGGGATGCGACATTTTAGGCTGCGAACCGTTGACGGACGGCAACGGCGAACTTACCCCTCATCCGGTGCTGCGGCACCACCTTTCTCCAAGGGGGAAGGCTTGGGGATAAGCTCCTCAAAGCTGCGATTCTCCGTGAAAAAGCGCTTGTAGGGGTTGTCCGGCAGGGGCGGCGTTTTGGGCGGGGGCTGCACCTTTTTGCGCAGATGCCCCTTCAGGGGCGGCAGCGCCCGGCTCATTCGGCGGCGGTGGAGACAGCCCCTGCGGTCAGGGTGTCCCACAGCTCGGCGCAGCCCTCGTAGGTCGGGACCTGCTTTTCGTCCCAGACGCCGCGGCGTCCCACGTAGAGGTGCGCCAACACACTCTGGTTCGTGCCGGTGACGTCGTCCATCAGGGTGAGACCCTCATAGCCGCCCAGATCCAGCCCGGTCAGCACGGGGCAGTCGGTCCAGCGGTAGACCATCTCGCGCCAGTCGGCGTCGGTGGTCTCGGGGTCGTCGGGGACCGTGCCGTCCAGATATTGTAATGCGCCGGTCTGGGTCTCAAAGCCCTCGGGGTCCTCCAGCAGGAAAATGTAGGTCTTGCCGCCGGACGACAGCTCGGCGCTCAGCCGGGTGACGCCGGCCATCTGGTAGTAGGCGTCGGTGCTCTCGTTCGCGGCGTCAAAGTCAACGGTGTAGCTGTCCACCTGCACAACGACCTTGCCGTCGCCGTTCAGGTCGGAGCAGAACGGCGTCAGCGCGTCCTGCAGCGCGGTGACGGTGTCGGTGGGCAGGTCGCTGGTGCCGACATAAGCGACCTGCACGTCGGGGCGCGTCTGAAAAACAGTGTCCTTGATGATCCACACGCCGAACACGACGACCAGCACGGCCACGACCACGGCCATCCAGTGATAGTGCCACCAGTTGGCGGCTTTTTCTTTTTTTGTATATTCGCGCGGGGGTTCCGGCGTCTGATTGTAAGTTTCGGTACTGTCCTTTGTGACCCAAGCCATAGTGCGGGTACGCTCCTTTTATCATATTTTTTCTATTATAACACAAATCGACAGGAAAATTTGTAAACTTATTTTGACCACGCCTTGCAACGGCGGGGGAAAGAGGGTATGATATAGTTGTGATAGTGTAGGCGGAAGCGGGCCGGAAGCGAGTGGAAATGCAAACGCCCCGGGAGGGATGAATCCCTCCCCTACGGATGACCCGGTCACGATAGTTGGTCGGAAGGCAGCGGAGGAGTCAAGACCCCTCCCTACGGACTGACGTGAACGGGTTGCGGACGAGAGGGGCAAGGGAGGGCGGCAGCCCGCCCCTTCGTAGTGTGCGGTGGTTGCCCGTTGACGGGTTGCCACGGTAGGTTGCGGGCCGGGCATGCCCGGCCCCTACGGACTGCTGTTTCCGGCAGCGGGGGTTCGGGGGAACAACCTCCCGGGAGACTGCCGTTAAAACTTTAGCCGAGAAAGGAAACCTCGTCATGTCAAACGAAACAAACGAAAACCCCAGCCAGGGCCGTAAGGTCGGCATTGCGCGCTTTTTTGAATTGCTGGGCCGCGACCTGTGGCCGCTGTATAAATCCGGCTTCCTCTGCGTGCTGGGCTTTCTGCCCGGCACGGCGCTGGCCGTCTTTGGCATGATGGCCGGGTCCGCGCTGCTGACTGTCGTCGGCGGTGTGGTCGGCGGCCTGGTCGGCGGGCCGTTCCTGTCCGGTATGATCGATACCGTGCTGCGCGCCCTGCGCGATGAGCCCGGCTACTGGTGGAACACCTATAAACGCGCCTGGAAGCAGAACTGGCGGCAGAGCCTTGTGCCCGGCGCACTGCTGGGCCTGTTTGTGGGCAGCTGGGCCTGGATGCTCCGCGCCCAGGCCGAGAGCGGCAACACCAGCACCGCCCTGTGGGTCGCCTCCTTCGCGGGTATCTTCGTCTGCACGGGCTTCTTCACCTGGCTGCTGGCGCAGGTGCCGCTTGTGGATCTGCCGCTTGCCCAAATCGCCAAAAACGCCGGGCTGATGTTCTTCGGCTTCTTCCCGCGCACCGCGGCGGCGGCGCTGGTGCTGGCCCTGTACTGGGGCGCAACGCTGCTCTACCTGCCCGCCACGATCCTGACGATTTTGGCGTTCGGCTTCTGGCTGCCCGTCACGATTGCCCTGATGATCGTCTACCCGGGTCTCGAAAAGGTCTTTAAGCTCGAGGAAACGATCAACGCCCGCCGCGACGCCGAGATCGAGGAGCGCATGGCGCAGAACCAGCCCAAATTCGACCAGTAAGGGGGACCCGGTATGGAAAAAAATACCGTCCTTTTGCAGGACACCGAAGCCTTCATGCACGGTGAGCTGGACAACGTGACCGTCCAGCAGAACTGCATCGTGCTGGATCTGGTGCAGGGCGGCTATGTGCCCTACGGCTGCTACACCAGCGCACCGATCCCGATGCCGCTGTTTGATGCGCTGCGGGTCAGCTGGAACGCGGCCTCGCCCGAGGACACGGCGGTGGAGGCCCAGGTCCGCGTCATGGTGGACGGCAACTGGACGCCGTGGAACAGCTTTGGCAAGTGGAGCCCCAGTCTGCACCGGGAAGGCCCGCCCTACCAGGCGCGCGGCCCCGTGCAGCGCTGGCCTGACCGCCTGCAGCTTGACAGCAAATACGCCACGGCGGTGCAGCTGCGCATCTACCTTTACTCCAAAAATGAGAAGGTGAGCCCTGCTGTTATGCTGCTGGGGGCCAGCGTGCGGATGGTGGACGTCATCCCCGCGCGTGGGCGGCTCGTCAACGCACGGCTGCACCTGATGCCCTACACGGCGGCCCGCCGCGCCCCGGCGTTGCAGCCCTGGATGGACGCGGCGATCTCGCTGGCCAGCCTGACGAACCGCTGGGGCGCCGATCTGCTGCCCGAGGAGTTCGCCCAGGTGCTGCGCGACTGGCGCGCACCCGATGACTGCGGCCCCCGAAACCTGAGCTTTGCCGCCGCCGCGGCGGCGCAGTGGGGCTTCCCCGCGTGGGTGGCCTACGCGGACCTGGCGCTGCTGCGCGCCGAGGCCCGCGCCGGGTGCGGCGCTGTCGTTACATTGCAATCGACCCCGGCACAGATCGCCGCCGGTGCGCCGGAGCGGCACTGCGCAGCGCTGCGCGGGTTTGCATCGTCGCTGGACGGCGAACCCAAGGTGCTGCTCTGTGACCCGTATGCCGCGGCAGAGGATTTCGGCTGCGAGATCGAGATTCCGCTGGACGACTTTATGGTCGCGTGGGACAATGTGGCCCTGCTGATGCGCCAGCGCAAGTCCAGCACGCCGCCGCAGGGCCGTACCCGGTGCAGCGCGTGGATACGCCCCGTGGGCACCGACGCGCCCGGCATCTACCGCCTCTATCTGAACGGCGAGGAGCACCCCCTGCCCGACGACTTCTGTGCGCAGGGCGGCGTTCTGGCCTACAGCCTGCCCGATGAGCACCCCCACGCCACCACGGCCCACCGGCAGTTCAGCTATGTGGAGCCGACGCAGGGCGGTATCCTGCTTGAGCGCGGCGACACGCCGCGCAAGTACACAGTCTACGCCATCGGCACCGACGGGCGGATGATCGTCGGCGATGTGACGGTATAAAAGGAGAACGCTATGAAGCTGCTGATCGCATCGGATATTCACGGCGCGGCGGGCTATTGCCGAGACCTGCTGGCCGCCTGGGACCGCGAGGGCGCAGACCGCCTGCTGCTGTTGGGCGACCTGCTCTACCACGGCCCGCGCAACGACCTGCCGCCCGACTATGCGCCCAAGGAGGTCATCGCCCTGCTGAACGCGCGGAAAAATCAGATTTTCTGCGTGCGCGGCAACTGCGACACCGAGGTGGACCAGATGGTGCTGGAATTTCCGGTGCTGGCCGACTACGCGGTCCTCACGGCGGGCAGCCGCCTGCTCTACGCGACCCACGGCCATGTGTACAACACGGCCCACCTGCCGCCGCTGCAGCCCGGGGACATCCTGCTGCACGGCCACACGCACATCCCCGCCTGGGAGGTGTTCGGGACGGATAATCTGTATCTCAACCCCGGCTCGGTCTCCATCCCCAAGGCAGGCACCCCCCACAGCTATATGACGCTGGAAAACGGCGTGTTTACCTGGAAGGAGCTGGGCGGGGAGGCGTACCACACACTGACCTTATAATATATGCCGCGCGGTAGGGGCCGGGCATGCCCGGCCCTGCACCTGCCCATAGACGCCCGCTGCGCCTTACACGCCCGGGCCGGGCATGCCCGGCCCCTACCCCGATGCAAGCATAACACGACACCCCGTAGGGCGGCCGGTCCCCGGCCACCGCGGCACACCATAGATTTACGCGAGGAGTATACTATGAAAATCCCTGCAAAAGGCTTTACCCACGGCGGAAAATTCCATGCGGACGATGTTTTTTCCACCGCCCTTTTACAAATCCTGCGCCCTGACATTCAGGTGACGCGGGGCTTCGTTGTGCCGGATGACTTCGACGGCATCGTCTACGACGTCGGCGGCGGTATGTTCGACCACCACTCCGAGCCGCGGGAGTGCCGCCCCAACGGCGTGCCCTACGCCGCGTTCGGCCTGCTGTGGCGGCTGCTCGGCGCACAGCTCGTGGGCGAGCATCAGGCCCGCCTGCTGGACGAAAACTTCATCCAGCCGTTGGATCTGAACGACAACACCGGCGAGCAGAACTCGCTGGCCGACGCCATCGGCAGTTTCAACCCGCTGTGGGACTCGAAGGATGACCCCGACGTGTGCTTCTGGCGCGCCGTGCCCGTGGCAAAGCAGATCCTTGAGAACGAGATCGCCGCCGCCAACGCCGTGAACCGCGCCGACGACACGGTCCGCCGCGCCTACGCCAGCATGAAGGACGGCATCGTCGTGCTGCCCGCCTATATGCCGTGGAAAAACGGTCTGTACAAGACCGACGCGATCTTTGTCGTCTACCCCAGCCAGCGCGGCGGCTACAGTGCGCAGTGCGTCAACGACCACCGCACCAAGCGCAGCAAGCAGCCGTTCCCGGTGGCCTGGGCCGGCAAGCCCGAGGACAAGCTGCGCGAGGTCAGCGGCCTGGGCCTGCGGTTCTGCCACCCCAGCCGGTTCCTGATCACCGCCGATGACAAGGCGACGGCCATCGAGGCATGCCGCCGCACGCTGCGTGCCGCGGGGAAGAAGGTCAGCGAGGAATGAGCGAAGCCGAACCGATTCGCTTTGGTCCGTCCCCCAGCCCCGCCGAGGCGCAGGAGCCGACCCCCGCGCCCGCCTGGGCCTACCTGCTGCGCTGCCCGGACGGCAGCCTGTACGGCGGCTGGACGAACGATCTGGCCCGCCGCGTAAAAGCCCACCGCAGCGGCAAGGGCGGGGCCAGGTACACAAAAAGCCATGGCAGGGACGCCGTGCGCCTGGCCTACGCAGAGAAATGCGCCGATAAAAGTGCGGCATTAAAACGCGAAGCAGCGCTGAAAAAGCTGCCGAAGGCCGACAAGGAGGCCCTGGCCGCCCGGTGGGCCGCCGACAACAAAATTACCCTGCGGATGGCCACGCCGGACGATGCCGCCGCGGTCTGTGCGCTGTACAACTGGTACGTGCGCCACGGCACGCAGACCTTCCAGTACGCGCCGTCCACCGTGGAGGAATACCGCGCGAACATTGCCCATGTGCGGGAGAACGCGCCGTTTATCCTGGCCGAGAGCGCCGACGGGCGGCTGCAGGGCTTTGCCTGTGCGCATCTGTGGCATGAGCGCGAGGCATACTCGTGGGATGTCGAGACGACGGTCTACTGTGCGCCCGACTGCGTCGGTCAGGGTGTCGGCGGGCGGCTGTACCGCGCGCTGCTGGCGCTTTTGAAGGCGCAGGGCTATTACAACGCCTTTGCCCTTGTGGCCGGGAATAACCGCCAGAGCAACGATTTCCACCGCGCGATGGGCTTCAAAAAGATGGCAACGGAGAAGCGCACCGGGTACAAGTTCGGCCAATGGCTGGATCTGGATTACTGGGTGATGGTTCTGCACGAAGGCGGCGGGGAGCCGCAGCCGGTCCGCAAGACCCTGACGGACGCGGAAATTGCGGAGGCGATGGGGTAAGGACGGTGTCTTTCCCGTGGACACTTCCGCTGCCGCACACGGGCACGGAGCGGTCAAGACCGCTCCCTACAAAGCACCCGTGAACGTTAGTCCGTAGGGAGGGGTCTTGACCCCTCCGCCGGGCTTGCGCGGCAACCCGTTGAACGGGCGGCCACGCGGACCTTCGGCGGCATGGGGGCATGCCGCCCTACGGCTGTAATACAGGTAACATCTGCCCCAAAGCCGGGCGGTAGGGGCCGGGCATGCCCGGCCCGGTGGCTGCCCGTAAACGCCTGTTTGCCCGACGCCCCGCGGATGTTTCCGCTGCCGCAAGCATCCCGGGAGGGATAAATCCCTCCCCTACACACCACCCCATAAACATCTGCCCACGCGATCCCCCGGGCCGGGCATGCCCGGCCCCTACAACTCCATAAACAAAAAGGTGCTGCTGTCACTTTTCCCGACAGCAGCACCTTTTATTTATCCTATCAAATCGCCCCGTTTTCCCGCAGCCACGCCTCCAGCTCGGCGGCGGGCTTGTAGCCGACGGAGCGGCTGACCTCCTGACCGTTCCTGAAAAGCAGCAGCGCCGGGATGGCGTCGATCTTGCGGGCCATGGCCAGCTTCAGGTTCTCGTCGGTGTTCAGCTTGCCAACCTTGACGGTGGGATGCGCCGCAGCGAGCTCCTCCAGCACAGGACCCATCATCTTGCAGGGGCCGCACCAGTCGGCCCAGAAATCCACCACGACGGGCATGGCGCTCTGCAAAACCTCGGTGTCAAAATTCTGTTCGGTGATCTTGATAGACATAGCTGCATCTCCTTTTATATTATAATAAGCTCAAATTTTTGCGTCCGCATACTGTAAGGCCAGCACCGCGCGGATGTCCCGGCTCGAATGCCCGATGCGTATTTCATACCGGCCCGGCGCGGCGCACCAGGCGTGCAGCTCGGGGCTGTAACGGCTTATATCCTGCGGCGTCAGCGTAAAGACGACCTCCCGCTCCTCGCCGGGCTGCAGGTCGACCTTCGCAAACCTGCGCAGCGCCTGGGGCACCCGCCCGCCCGGCACCGGCGCGCCCGTGGCGTCGGCCACATAGAGCTGCACGACCTCGGCTCCGCGCATCGCGCCGCTGTTTTTCACCGTCACCCGCGCGGTCACGGTGCCGCCCGGCGTCAGCGTGTCGGCGTCCAGCGCCGCGCCGCGGTAGACGTAGCCCGTGTAGCTCAGCCCGTGGCCGAACGGCCAGCGCACCGGCATTTTGCGGGCGTCGTACCAGCGGTAGCCCACGTAGACGCCCTCGCGGTAGTCGGCGGTCACGCCGTCACCCGGGAAATCCAGATAGCAGGGCGTGTCCTCCAACCGCAGGGGCCAGGTCTCGGGCAGACGCCCGCAGGGGTCGGCGTCGCCCCACAGCAGGGCGTCCGTGGCCTCGCCCAGACCCTCGCCCGCCAGATACATGCACAAAACCGACGATACATCGTCTGCCCAGGGGCACTCCACAGGGCCGGAGGTGTGCAGCACCACGACGGTGTTCTTCTGCACGGCGGCCACGCGGGCAATCAGGTTGTTCTGGCATTCGGGCAGGCGCATGTGCCGCCGGTCCGCGGCGGCCAGCTCGGCACATTCGGGCAGGCCGGCAAAGATGACCGCGGCGTCCGCAGCTTCGGCAGCGGCCACGGCACGCAGGAACTCCGCCTCGTCGCGCTGGTCGCGGTCCGCGGGGAAACCCTCGATATAATGGATCTTGCGGCCATGCAGGACCGCAGCGTCGATGGCACTTGTGACCTGCGGCGCGCGGGGATGACCGGCGGAATAGCGCGGGTGGTCGGCGAAGGCGCCGATGTAGGCTACCTTCTGCCCCTTGTGCAGCGGCAGTGCGCCCAGATTGCGCAGGAGCACACCGCTCTGCTTGGCCAGCTCGACAGCCAGACTGCGGTCTGCGGTGCGATCACGGTCCGCGGGGGACGGCTGGGTCGATGCGGCCAAAAGAGTGCGTATAATGTTCGATGCAGCGCGGTTTAAAACGGACTCGTCCAGTGCGCCGGACTGCACGGCATCCACAAGCCGCCCCGCGTCCGCAGGGGCAAAATCCACGCCCGCGGCCAGCGTCCGGGCCGGGTCCTGCACCGCGCCCGGCTCTGCCAGCACCGCACCGGCAAAGCCCCACGCGCCGCGCAGCGTGTCGGTCAGCAGAGCCGTGTCCTCGCAGATGCGGGTGCCGTTCAGCTGCCCCGCGCTGCACATAACGGCCCGGGGCTGCCCGTCCCGCACGGCAGTCTCAAACGCGGGCAGGTAAAGCTCCTGCAGTGTGCGCTCGTCAACGCGGCGGTTCAGCGTCCGGCGGTCTGTCTCCTGGTTGACCACGGCCAGCCGCCCCGCGCAGCCACCCATACCCGCGCTCTGCACGCCTTGCAGGAACGCCGCGGCCAGCGCCCCCGTCAGGCAGGGGTCCTCGGCCCAGGCGTCGGCGCTGCGTCCGCTCAACGGGCCGCGCTTCAGGTTTACGTCCGGCACGTCCAGCAGCTGTGTGCCGCCGCTGCGCGCCTCCCGCCCGAGCGCCGCGCCCATGCGGCGGGCCGCCTCCGGGTCAAACGACGCTGCCGCCGCGCACGCCGACGGAAAGCAGACGCCCCCGGCAGATTCCTGACTGTGCAGGCCGCTGACCCGCAGCGCCGGAAGGCCCAGCCGCGGGACCGCCGCGCCGGTGCAAAGACCGGCCTTTTCTTCCGGCGTCAGCGCGTCCACAAGCTCTTGAACGGTAGCGTACATGGGAAAATTCTCCTTTGACAAAGCAGTTTTCAACATTATACCACGATGCGGGTGGAAAATAAAATAAAAAAGTGTAAAATTATAGCTGTGAGGACACAACCTTGTAACAACACGGGGTTACAATACCCCCAAACAGGGAGGAAACACGGATGAACAACATACTGATCGTGGAGGATGAGCACCTGATCGCGCGGCTGATCGAGATGACGCTGACCCGCGCTGGATACCGCTGCACGCTGGCCGAGGATGGCCGGACGGCGGCGGATCTCATCGAAACCACCAATTTTGATATGGCGCTTTTGGATATTATGCTGCCCGGCCTGGACGGTTATGCACTGCTGGAATGTCTGCGGCCACAGGGCGTGCCGGTCATCTTTATTACGGCCAAAAGCGCGGTGAAGGACCGCGTGCAGGGGCTGCGCCTGGGCGCGGACGATTACATAACCAAGCCGTTCGCGGCGGAGGAGCTTGTTGCCCGGATGGAGACTGTTTTGCGCCGCACCGGGCGCGGCGGGCGGGAGCTGTGCGCCTACGACGTGGTGCTGGACACGGTCAACCACACCGCCCGCCGGAACGGTGAGCCTGTGGAGCTGCGCCGCCTGGAATACGATTTATTGGAGCTTTTGATGCGCAACCGCGGCGCGGCGCTTTACCGCGACGTGATGTATGAGCGCGTCTGGGGCGGCATCCCCGACACCGAAAGTCTGCGCACCGTTGACACCCACATTGCCCGGCTGCGCAAAAAGCTCGGCTGGACGGACAAGATCGAGACGGTGTACAAGATCGGGTATCGGTTGAAGAAGGAAGATTGAACCGGGAACGGCAGTCTCCCGGGAGGTTGTTCTTTCTTTTGGCAGCAAAAGAAAGAACCAAAGAAAACTGCCGCTGTTTCGACGCAGCGGACCCGCGACTTGGGGGCTGCACGCCCCCAAGACCCCCAAAGCGGAAGTCGGAAGGGGCGGGGGCTAAACGAAAGCAGTATTACTTTTC
>OHYG01000726.1_pt1 | contig 11378 bp, 10 predicted proteins | sample 1580221 | NCBI WGS metagenome assembly OHYG01 (sample SAMEA3882521, study PRJEB24775) | human gut metagenome | biome: human-associated habitat; feature: intestine environment; material: feces | place: Netherlands | collected 2009/2010 | reverse complement strand
AAGAATATATCAACACTGCACCATATAGTAGCCTTGTCGATGTATTCTTTGTTCACCCAGTCTGTTGATTTCTCAGGAGGCATGTAGTAGCCTCTCTTATAATGTTCGTAATTCTTCATTATAATTTGTCCTTTCCTGTTAATTGTATTATGTAAACTTTTTATCAAAAATGCTGCTTCATGATATTCTTTCAGATATACCATTACTTACTGCGGATTTTAATAAAATGTCTTTGTCTCTTCTATAATATTGTAGCTGCCATTGTTATATTCCAGTATTATGACATTGCAGTTCTTCTGGAGTCCGCCTGACCAGAAGGCTTCCATGCCGTGCTTTTTTACATGCATCATCATAGCCTTGTTGATGGCACCATGGGCAACTATCATGACCCTCTCTATGCCCGGATCACCTGCCAGCGGTTCTATAACCTCCTCCATGAACTTTCCTGCTCTTTCACACAGATGTTCCAGAGTCTCTCCATTGGTTGTAGGAGTATATAGCTCCGGTCTCTTGAAGAAATATTTGAAGGACTGGCTTTCGTCCTTTAGAAGTTCCGAGGCATTCTGTCCTTCGTAATCTCCGAAGTTCATCTCTCTTATAAGATCATTCTTTATTATAGGAATATCTCTGTCTCCTCTTATAAGGCAGGCAGTCTCGTAGGCTCTCTTTAAAGGACTTGCATATATCCTGTCTATCCTGGTATCCTTCAGGGCTTCCCCTGTAAGTACTGCCAGTTTTTTTCCATTTTCATTTAATTCTATATCGGTGCTTCCTTGAAGGAGTTTCTTCTCATTCCAGAAGGTCTCACCGTGTCGTACTATATAAATCTCCATAGCAATCTTCCTTTATCAGCTTTTTATCATCAAGATACTTCTGTGTCCGCAACAACATAGCTTGATATATGGAAGCTCTTGTGTCACCGGATATTCTGTATCTGCCAGTCTATAGGCTCTACCCCATGGGCAGTCAGGAAATCATTTGTCCTGCTGAAGGGCTTGCTTCCAAAAAATCCTCTGTAAGCTGACAGCGGACTTGGGTGGGCAGATTTTATGATAAGGTGATTAGGATTGTCCAAAAATGCCGCCTTCTTCTGGGCATATGAGCCCCACAGGATAAAGACTATCGGTCGATCCTGCTTATTAAGTATCCTTATGGCTGCGTCGGTGAACTGTTCCCAGCCCATGCCCTGATGAGAATTCGCCTGATGGGCTCTTACGGTAAGCACAGCATTAAGCATAAGCACTCCCTGCTTCGCCCAGGACTCAAGATATCCGTTATTAGGGATGAATGTTCCCACGTCATCATGAAGTTCCTTATATATATTCACAAGAGACGGCGGTATGTCAACTCCCGGCTTTACCGAGAAGCTAAGGCCATGGGCCTGTCCGTTATTGTGATAGGGATCCTGTCCGATTATGACACACTTTACATCTGCCAGCGGGGTCAGATGAAAGGCATTGAAGATATCTTCTGCCGGGGGAAATATCTCTCTGGTGGAGTACTCCTCACATACAAATTTGTAGAGCTTTCTATAATATTCTTTTTTGTATTCAGGTGCCAGCTCCGGCGCCCAGTCATTCGAAATTGCAGGCATAATGATCCATCCTTATGTATATAAGATTTCCACCGGTTTCGGGATATGTCAGAATACCCCTGCCTATGTCACCAAGTAATTTTATCACATCCTGTCAAAAAGTAAAGATTCATAAGACCCTATAAACAAAATATGAAAAGGCGATGATAATTTATGTTCATTATCACCGCCTGTATGATATGTCTCATTATATAATTAATAAGTACTATTGAAAGCAGATTTGACACATGTTATAATCTTGGCATAGTGTATCGGGATTTGATCAGGATATGATTTTAATTTAAAGGAGAAACAATATGGAGAAGGCATATAATACAATGAAGAAATGCGGTGCTCTTAATATCGCCGTAGGTGTCATAATCCTTGTTACAGGTATCGTATCGGGGGTTCTTGTTATAGCAAGCGGTGGCAAGCTTCTCAAGAATAAGAGACACATTGTATGGTAATATCCGGATGATTTATCAGTGCGGAAGCAACAGATAAAAGCAACAAAAAGGAGAGACGTCAGGTCTCTCCTTTTTTACTGGTGGGTCTCAAGATATCTGGTCACATACTCTGCCTGATCCTCGATGCAGTCTGCCAGCCTCTTCATGGTATCCCTATATGGAGATTTCTCTCCCTTGATCTTCTCATGGATCGGCGTAAGTATATCTGTATAGGTCTGTCTGACCTTCTTCATTATCCATCTTCTGTCCGGCATATATACAATAGTCCTCAGGTTGTGAAGCCTGTCCGCAAGCTTCACAAGAAATGTCCTGTAGTCGCCATTTGCAAATAATCTTCTGGCATAAATTGAAAAGGGTTCTCCATCTATTCTGGTGAGAAGCTTCACCTGGTTCATAATATCCGGTCCAAATGCCTTCTCAATGTCATCATATGTGCACTGTGTATCCTCAACAGTATCATGAAGCAGCGCCATAATAAGAATGTCTTCATCCTGCACATCAAATTCGTCCTTCAGTATACCATACACACCAAGGATGTGCTCCTGATAATAGGGAACCTTGCCCGTAGCTCCGGTGCGGTACTGCCCCTCATGAAATCTCTCTGCCATGTCCATGGCGGTCTTTATTCTGTCTGATACGCCCATCCCTGTCTGTTCCTTTCATGTAACCTTCATGTAAGTTTCACGCAAATATAATGTAATCTTTATGTAATAATGCCTGTAACATGTCCCTAGTTTATATCATATCAGGTCTCATATCAAGGACTTCTATTGAAAAGATTGTGTTAATTCTGTATACTTATACAGGCTTCAGATATTCATTGCACATATCTGCAAACGCCAATAAACCGGTAAGCTTTCCGGCTTATCTATATATTTTCTAAAGAGGTACAATAATGGATATAGCTTTAATAATCACAGAAGAATTAAAATGCAGAAAGGAGCAGGTAGACGCCGCCATCAAACTTATTGATGAGGGAAATACCATCCCTTTCATTGCCCGTTACAGAAAAGAGGCAACCGGAGCATTAAATGACGAGCAGCTCCGTAACCTTGACGAGCGTCTTACATACCTGAGAAATCTTGCGGAGAAGAAGGAAACGGTTATCGCTTCCATCACCGAGCAGGAGAAAATGACTCCGGAGCTTAAGAAGGCAATTGACGAGGCAATGACCATGGTGGCACTGGATGATCTGTACAGACCATATCGTCCGAAGAGAAAGACCAGAGCTACAGTGGCAAAGGAAAAGGGGCTCCAGGGTCTTGCGGACATCATCATGCTCCAGTTCCTTGACCATCCTCTTGAGGAGGAAGCCGGCAAATACATAAATGCAGAGAAAGAGGTTCTCACAACAGAGGACGCCATAGCCGGTGCCATGGATATAATCGCAGAGAACATATCTGACAACGCAGACTACAGAAAGTCCATAAGAGAAAGGACATCAGCAAGGGGAAATCTCATCTCAACCGCAAAGGATCCGGAGGCGGAATCCGTATACGAAATGTACTATGACTTCTCCTCTCCTGTTTCAAAGATGACCGGTCACAGAACCCTTGCCATCAACAGAGGCGAGAAGGAGAAATTCCTTACTGTGAAGCTTGAAGCTCCTGTGGATGAGATCATCGGATATCTGGAGAAACAGAACATCGTAAGAGACAACAAATATACAACAGATGTATTGAAGACTGCCATTGCCGACAGCTACGACAGGCTTATCGCACCTGCCATCGAAAGGGAGATCAGAAACCAGCTTACAGAAGAGGCCGAGGACGGTGCCATCAAGGTATTCGGCACAAACCTCAAGCAGCTTCTCATGCAGCCTCCTATCACAGGGCACACGGTCCTTGGCTGGGATCCTGCATTCAGAACCGGATGTAAGCTTGCTGTTGTGGATGCCACGGGAAAGGTACTTGACACCAAGGTCATCTTCCCTACCGCACCACAGAACAAGTTGGAGGAATCCAAGAGGATACTCAGGCAGCTTATAAAGAAGTACAATATCTCCCTTATATCTGTAGGAAACGGTACAGCCTCAAGGGAGTCTGAGCTTATCATCGCAGACCTTATAAAGGAACTTGACACTCCTGTCCAGTACATAATAGTAAATGAGGCCGGAGCCTCTGTTTACTCCGCAAGCAAGCTTGCCACAGAGGAATTCCCTAATTTTGATGTGGGACAGCGAAGTGCCGCTTCTATCGCAAGACGTCTTGAGGATCCACTGGCAGAGCTTGTAAAGATCGACCCTAAGGCCATCGGTGTCGGTCAGTACCAGCACGACATGAACCAGAAGAAGCTTACAAGTGCCCTGGACGCTGTTGTTGAAGACTGTGTAAATAAGGTGGGTGTGGATCTCAACACCGCTTCAGCCCCACTTATGGAGCATATATCAGGTATAAATAAAACCCTGGCTAAGAATATCGTTGAATACCGTGAGGCAAACGGACGCTTCACCTCAAGAAAGGAGCTTTTAAAGGTTCCTAAGCTTGGACCTAAGGCATTCTTACAATGTGCCGGCTTCATGCGTATAAACGATGGCAAAAATCCTCTGGATTCCACCTCAGTACATCCGGAGAGCTACGACATTGCCACTGGCCTTATCAAGGAGACAGGCCACAGCCTTGAGGAGCTTAAGTCGGGAAGCATAAAGAATATCAGAAAGTCCATAGCAGATGTTAAGAAGCTGGCAGAAAAGCTTGGCACAGGTGCCATCACCCTTACGGATATAATCAACGAGCTTGAGAAGCCGGCAAGAGACCCACGAGATGAAATGCCTAAGCCTATCCTCCGTGGTGATGTTCTTGAAATGAAGGATCTCACCGAGGGCATGGTGCTTAAGGGAACCGTCAGAAATGTAATCGACTTCGGAGCATTTGTAGATATAGGAGTCCATCAGGATGGACTTGTACACATCTCCCAGATGTCCGACAAGTACATCAAGCATCCTATGGAAGTGGTAAATGTAGGTGATATCGTAACAGTCAAGGTTATGAGTGTTGATCTTAACAAGAAGCGTATCCAGCTTACCATGAAGGGGATCCAGTAACAGCCATATGACAGAATCTGCAGTATATAATTTCTGCACATAAAATAATAACCTCCATATTATATAAAAAAGCCTAAATACAGGTATTTTCAGATATTTGTATATAGTCTGTATATGATATGGAGGTATTTTTTTGAATCAATATCAACCTTGTAATTGCAACCGTCCTACCTATCAGCGGCAGGCAAATGTTATGTACGGCAGACAGCCTAAACCGGCTATACCTAAGCCTTGCCTTCCTGACAACGATAATAAGTCTTCCTGTGACACCGCCCTTGCAATGGCTTTTGTGAAAATGCAGGAATTTGATCAGCTATATGACCAGTGTAAGGGACTTAAAGAGGGAACTATGTTTCCTGAATTAAATCTCATATTCTGCGGAAGGAGGGGCAACGAATGAGCAACGGCATGAACAGAATGAATAAGGGCGATCTCCTTACCTTCATCGACGAGGTTACATTTGTCCTTGATGACCTGACACTGTACCTTGACACCCACCCTCACTGTGAAAAAGCCCTGGGCAAATACGAGACCTACAAGGCCATGAGAAATCAGGCTGTGAAGGACTACGTGAACATGTATGGTCCTTTAAACAGGTATCAGGTAAATGACAACAACTATTTCAACTGGGTAGATGGTCCATGGCCATGGGAAAGGAAGTGTGATTGTTAAATGTGGATATATGAAAAGAGACTTCAGTTTCCTGTAAATATAAAGGAAACCAATGCAAAGCTTGCACAGGACATCATAAGCCAGTACGGTGGTCCTGACGGAGAAATGGGTGCCTCCATGAGGTATCTGTCCCAGCGTTATGCGGTAAAGGATAATAATGTAAAGGCTGCCCTTACGGATATCGCAACCGAGGAGTTAGGCCATCTGGAGATGATCGGTGCCATCATACACCAGCTCACGAGAGATCTGTCCATAGAGGAGATCAAGGCTTCGGGCTTTGACAAATATTATGTGGATCACACTCTGGGCATCTGGCCTATGGCAGCCGGCGGTATTCCTTTCAATGCCTGCGAGTTCCAGTCAAAGGGAGATCCTTTAACCGATCTCTATGAGGATATGGCGGCTGAGCAGAAGGCACGCTCTACCTACGACAACATCCTCCGCCTCTGCAAGGACTATCCTGACGTGTATGAGCCTATTAAGTTCTTAAGGGCAAGGGAAGTTGTTCACTTCCAGAGATTCGGTGAGTGCTTAAGACTTGTGACCGATAAGTTAAGCGAGAAGAATTTCTATGCTATGAACCCTGACTTTGACTGCAGTGCAAGCTGCGTAAAGCCGGTGTGCAAGGAGAATGAAGAGAAACAGATGTAAGGCTTTACTGCCACCCGGTTTCCCGGGTAAAGGCTGTCCTTTAGAGCCGGGAATCCTAGCTTGGATTCCCGGCTGTTTTTCCGAGATTTTTCAGCACTGATATACTGAAAGGCACCGAAACTATAAATGCACATACGTCTGCCACTGCCTGGCAGTATTCAACTCCCGGCAATCCGAATATCCTTGGCAGTATAAATATCAGCGGGATAAAAAACAAGCCCTGTCTTGCCATGGCTATGACCGACGCCTTAAACGCCATGCCTATGGTCTGCATGAGCATGTTACACAAAACAGTATTTGCATTTAAGACAAAGGCTGCGAACTGGGCAATAAGGGTTACAGTTCCTATCTTTATCACATCAGGATCATTTCTGAACAATCTTATAAGCGGCTCGGCAAATATTATTCCTGCCACTGACATGATAACCAACGCAACTGTGGCAGTCTTCACGCAGAATCTGTAGGCCTCTCTTACTCTGTCATACTTTCCTGCTCCGTAATTGGTTCCGCACACAGGCTGGAAGCCCTGACCGAAGCCTATAAGGGCAGAATTGGCAAACATAGCCACACGCCCCACAACACTCATGGCTGCTATGGCTGCGTCCGCCATGTCACCGGCGTACCTTCCGGCAGCAATGTTAAGGCATATTGTGGCAAGGGAGGCTATACTCTGTCTGCACAGGGACGGCACACCACCCTTAAACATATCCTTGTAATATGAGAACTCAAAGGAGAAATCCTTAAGCCTTACATTTATGCCACACATTTTCTTATTCATTATCAGCAGTATGATAAAGCTCACCATCTGACTGATAACCGTGGCATAGGCCGCTCCCGCCACCTTAAGGTCAAATACGAATATAAGTACCGGATCAAGAATGGTATTTAAAACTGCTCCTGTAACTATTCCTATCATTGAGGAACCGGCGCAGCCCTGAAATCTCATCTGGTTATTGAGTACAAAGGAGCCCATGATGAAGGGTGCTCCAAGAAATATTATGCTCATGTAGCTCCTTGTAAATGGAAGCATTGTATCCGTTGATCCAAGAAACTTAGCCAGAGGATCCACAAAAGCGAAACCAAACACAGCAATAAGTATTCCCACCGCCAGGGATGAGAAGAAGCCTGTGGCTGCCATCTTCCTGGCATTATCCGTCTCTCCCGCCCCTAATTTCCTTGAAATATAGTTTCCGGAGCCATGTCCGAAGAGAAAGCCGAAGGCCTGCATTATCGCCATTACAGAAAAGGTTATTCCTACTGCTCCTGTAGACTGGTTGTCAAGCTTTCCCACAAAAAGCGTATCAATCAGATTATAAAAAGTAGTTACCAGCATACTTATCATGGTAGGCACAGCCATCCTCGTGACAAGTCCCGGTATAGCTGCCGTGGTAAGATAATTAACTTTGTCCTCAGGGTTCACCTTTCCCTTTGATGTTTTTTTCATTTTTTCTGTCACCTCTTAGTCTGTCTGTTCATTAGTATATCCATCATAAGCATAATTACTTATCTTACGATTTTCTTTATGTACTTATTGTATCTGTTTGTACTCGTTTAGGGTTTTTATGGCAATATCGATTCTCTTGATCTCTCCGGCACAGGTCTCTGCCTTCTGTCTGCTCTCAGAATAAACATCAGAGGCATTACGGCGTTTTCTATCCATTTCCTGATATTCATTTCTAAACTTTCTAAGCTCATCCACCTTGTTGTTCCACATATCAAGGAGCACTCTGGCATTCTCTATCTCCTGATTAAGCGGAGACTTTCCTGTCTGCTTCTTACGTCTCACATCCCGGTATCTGGATATTCCATAGCCTATGGCAAAGCAAAGTGCCGATATCATAAAGCCCACAAAAGGAATCACACCGGCGGCACCGGACACAGCTCCCTTTGTCATCCTCATATATGCAACCGGCATGTAGATAATACAGACAACACACACTATTATAAGTGGGATAAGAGCTGTTCTCACTCCCACCCTGATCCACTTTCTCTTATGATCCTTCTCTATCTGTTCCACGGCATGAGCCGCAGTCTTATATGCCAGCACCGCCTTACGCTCCTCAGTCCAGGCATTGTTCAGCTTATCAAGCACATCAGGATTTACCCTGTAATCCTCCTCGGCAGCCTTGTAATCCTTCATTACATGGCTGTTCTCAAGGTTATCCTTCCTTGCCATAAGTCTGGCTCTCACCATATTATTTGAATCATCATACTGGCGGTCCGACATCCTGGCATTGTGGTTGTAATTTATACCGCTTTCCTCTATCACCATATCAACAGCCAGCTTCACCCCATCGCTCTCAAGGGGATTTGCTGAGTTCATGGCCTCAAGCAACCTGCCAAAGTCATTATATGTGTTGGCCTTCATATACCGGTCGTAATCGGTTCTTACAAATGCCTCCCCCTCAATGCGGAGTATATTGAAATCTCTAAGTGCCTCCGAAAGCTCATAATTCTCCTCACAGCCGTCAAGACGCACAAGCCTTATGGTGTATATATTGTCGCTGCCTTCCTTTGAAAGCATACGTTTCAGGTCATCCTTTACCTCATCATTAGTACTGAAACGATGAACAGGATATTCTATGGTCTTATACTCCCTGTCTGAAAATGAAACAAACTCTGTCTCTGTCCTGCCATTCTCTATATATCCAAGAACAAAACCATGTCTTCCGGTAGCGGACTCATCAAGAGGCTCCGGAGATCCGGGGTAAATGATCTTGTCACGGCATATAACATCATATCTATGCCGCATGCCAAGGGCGATATAATCAAAGTCTGACTTCTTAAGGGCAGCAAAATCCAAAGGACGGTTTTTGCCGGAACCTCCGTATGCCAGCAGCACATTTGTCCTGTTCCTGTTCCAGACCTTTATGTCTTCAAGCGGATCAACATTTGCAGTTTTCTTAAAACAGCTTACGCCGTACACATCAAGATCGTATTCGGGAAAATAAAGACAGTCTGTGTTGATATCTGCATAGTCCTGTCTCACACAGGAAAAAGTCCCCCTCTTATCAACAGGACTTCCCAGTACATGAACATCAGCCTTAAACTCATAGCTGTTTAACGCCGAAGACTGATCCATGTAGTCAGAGCTTCCCGCTATGTAGAGAACGCAGGTGTGATGAAGCTTCATAAACAGTTCATCCACCGATTCAAGCCTGTCCATATCAGGCCTGCCGTCAAAGAGATCCCCGGAAATGAATATAAAATCTATCTTATGGGTATTCGCATATTCGATTATTCTTAACAGGCAATGTTCTATTTCTTCTTTTCTGGCACCGCTCCAGGACATGCCATAGTCCGGCTCCATGCCCAGATGAACATCCGAAATGTGTATAAATCTCACGTCTTATCCTCATTTACCAGCTTAATTTTTTTAACATTTTAACACATTTTTCTTTCATAATCATCCTTTAATTATTGTCCTCTACAATTCATTGACTTTTAAAAATCACTATTCTATAATGGACAATGTTTTTTAATGGGTAAATATATAGTAATACAGGAGGAATTAGTCATGCCAGTTAAGTATGTATTTGTTACTGGTGGAGTTGTGTCAGGCTTGGGAAAAGGCATAACAGCAGCTTCATTGGGACGTCTTTTAAAGATGAGAGGCTACAAGGTTACAAGCCAGAAGTTTGATCCTTATATAAATATCGATCCAGGAACCATGAATCCTATCCAGCATGGTGAGGTATTCGTCACCGATGACGGAGCTGAAACAGACCTTGATCTGGGTCACTACGAGCGTTTCATAGATGAAAGTCTTAATAAAAATTCTAATGTCACCACCGGTAAGGTTTACTGGAGCATCCTCCAGAAGGAAAGACACGGTGACTTTGGCGGACACACCGTTCAGGTTGTTCCTCATATAACTAACGAAATAAAGTCAAGATTCTACAGAAACCCAAATGCTACAGAAACTGAAATTGCAATAATCGAGATCGGCGGTACCGTAGGCGATATCGAAAGCCAGCCGTTCCTTGAGGCTATAAGACAGTTCCAGCATGAGGTTGGCTCTGAGAACTGCATTATGATCCATGTTACTCTCATACCTTACCTTAAGGCATCAGGCGAGCTTAAGACAAAGCCTACACAGGCCAGTGTTAAGAGTCTCCAGGGAATGGGTATCCAGCCTGATATACTGGTATGCCGTTCAGACCTTCCTCTTGATCAGGATATAAAGGACAAGATTGCACTCTTCTGTAATGTGCCAAGTGAGAATGTAATCCAGAACCTTGACGTTGAGGTTCTCTACGAAGTACCTCTTGCCATGGAGAAGGAGAAGTTAGCTGATGTGGTATGCAAGTGCATGAACCTTCCATGTGTTCCACCTGAGGAGTCAGCTTGGCTTGAATGGACAAATATGATAAACAAATGGAAGAACGCCCACAAAAAGGTACGTGTTGCCTTAGTCGGCAAGTATGTATCTCTTCACGATGCATATATCTCAGTGGTTGAAGCATTAAAGCATGCCAGTGCTGCAAATGACGCCGTTGTTGATATTAAATGGGTGGATTCCGAAACCATAAATGATGAAAATGTAAAAGACGAGCTTGCCGACGTTGACGGTATCATAGTTCCGGGCGGCTTCGGTGACAGAGGTATTGAGGGCATGATCTCCGCAATACACTATGCAAGAACAAACAAGGTTCCATACCTTGGTCTCTGTCTTGGTATGCAGCTTACTATTGTGGAATTTGCAAGAAATGTACTTGGTTACAACGACGCCCACAGCTCAGAGTTCAATCCTGACTCATTCCATCAGGTGATCCATATCATGCCTGACCAGCATGCAGTTACTGATCTTGGAGGAACCTTAAGACTTGGTTCATACCCATGTAAGCTTGATCCTGAATCAAAGTCATATAAATTATATGGCAAGGAACTTATCCATGAGCGTCACAGACACAGATATGAGGTAAATAATGATTACAGATCAGCCCTCACATCAAATGGTATGAAGCTTGCC
>OHYG01000702.1_pt1 | contig 11673 bp, 8 predicted proteins | sample 1580221 | NCBI WGS metagenome assembly OHYG01 (sample SAMEA3882521, study PRJEB24775) | human gut metagenome | biome: human-associated habitat; feature: intestine environment; material: feces | place: Netherlands | collected 2009/2010 | reverse complement strand
TTCTTTCAGCTCTGCATAGCTCTTGATTCCATGCTCTTCCATGAACATCATGGCTTTTGCCATTTGCTTCAGATTAAAGACTTTCGCCCAGCGCGCATACCCTGCGCCTTTGCCCGCCTGCATTTTGGCACGGACATCAATAAGGAACGACAACTCCGCCTTCTGATGCACCTGCGCCGACCGTGCGCTTGTGCGGTTTTTCTCTGCAAATTTACTTTTATGAACCGCATTCCCGGCAATCACTTCGCAGAGTTCTTCAACCGAATATCCTTTACCAAGAGAACGGAAACGAGCAAATCTGGCGTGGCCTTTCCCCCGCAGGGCAGGCTGTTTTCCCTCTTTATACTCGTACCCTGCTTCCTGCAAAATTCCAATCAGTTCCTGGAAGTCTTTTGGCTTTCTTTCCAATGCTGCATCAATGGCCTCACAGATTTCATCCCGCTGCGACTTTTTCTCCGGGTATTCCGTTCTCTTCTTCCGCTCCCCGTAGGGCTTTCGGACAATGACCGACAACCGATGTTCCAGGCAGACGATATCACTGAGCCTTGCCAGCGCAAGACCGGATAAGCGAAAATCTCGGAATTTTCTGGTGCTGTCTAATGTAGTCGAATTAAAAATAATGTGGTTATGAATGTGTGCACGATCAACATGGGTAGCCACGATAAAGGAATGTTTTCCCTTAGTAAAGCGCATGGCCGTCTCATATCCAACCTTGTTCGCCTCCTCCGGCGTGATTTCTCCGGGCTTAAAGGATTGCCGAATCTGATATGCAATCACATCATGCGCCTGGGTTCTACCGGTGATATGCTCATACTGCCGTTTGGAAAGCAGAAATTCTTCATCACAGGTCTTTGCATCACAGGCATACGCGCTGATATATTTTCCATCTTCCGTCTTTGCTGCATTCTCAGAATAATCAGTACGGTCAGCCAGACACTGCGCTACCGTCTTTCCTTTATTGATATGCAGCGCAATTAGTCTTGTAGCCGCCATTTTCATATTCCTCCATCTAAAAAGAGCTACCCGAAGGCAGCTCTTACCAATCTACTATTCTCATTTTAACATCCGTTCCCGGTCATAAGCTCCCTGCAAATAAACGGCCTGCTTGATGATCTCTTCCATATCGAAATAGACACACATGATGCTTTCGTACAGCTTCCACACATTAGATTCGCTGCCTCCCACCATCTCCATCAGCTGGTCTTCCATCTTCGATTGCTCAGACTGTTTTTCCTGATAAGCAGTCTCATCCACAAAATGATTCTCTCCATCTGTTTCCTCGTACCGTAAATCATAATAATCTTTCATAAACTGAATATCCATCGAATCCCTCCTGAACTCAAATTGTCAAAACATCCTCTACACACTCGCACAGCCGTTCCATCAGTTCCATGATGCCGCCCGCTCCAACCGCAGCTGCGAACAGTCCCATCTCAATCAGGGTCAGCAGGAACACATCCGTCCAGCTCGCCCGAACCACCGAATAGATACCGCAGCCAAGAACGAAAAGCATAACCGGCGAAAGTACCCACAGGGATAGCTGCATCAGCAGATTCCAGATAAAGCACAGAAATCGCAGCAGAAACGCAACCGGCAGCAACAGGATTTTCAGCACCAGCTTCAACAAAAAACATACGATCTTCATGGATTTCACCCCTTCGTTTTTCTTTTCATCTTCATTTTATCGTACCCGCTTGTCAAACACCACGATGTCAACAGGAAGACCTGCAAAAAATATGTAATGACACAGACTGTTTCATCTGTGCCATGTGCAATAGAAATTCCGCACGTTTGCGCCGTCATCGAATACCAGAAAGCCTCTTTAAGATCAGCTTTTGCATCTCCCAGAGTTCATCCAGTCGCTTCTGCAAATCCCGGATATCCTCCGCATAGATGCTTCCAGATTCATTGGCGCGTTTTGCGTACTGGTTCAGGTTGTTGCTGCATCGGCGAAGAAGTGTGGATACCTGCGCCACATCCGACAAATCAAGATTTACGCAGTACCCGTCCATCGCCATTTTTCTCATATAGGCACCGGTATTCCGAATCCCCAATTCTTTCTGCTTTTCACGAATCCTCGCCAGCTCTTCCGGGTTTACCCGGACATTGATCCAGTGTTCCCGAACACTCATAGTGCCACCTCCTCATCATTTCGATGTGTCATCGGCGGAATGCGCCCTGCACGGTCACGCAGCTCTGCCAGGACAGACGGCTTTTCCGTTGTTCTCTCACGGTCTGGATCATCATTTTCACGGTCATCCATATTCAGCAGTGCGTCCAGTTCTGCCAGTCTTGCACTCTTTTCCGCCAGTTCTGCCTCCTGGGGGAACGGCTTTCCAAGCTCGGCCTGCGCAGCTTCCTGCTGGCTCCTAAGATTGTCCAGCTGCTGTTCCGCCTTCTCCAGCCTTGCAGGAATCCCGGCAAGAGCATTATCCAAACGCTGGATATTGCCCGCAGCACTGGTGCCGATGGGCACCCGGTGGGTCATCTCGCCTTTCAGCAGCACCTGATACTCTTTCTGGAAGCTGTCATATGACAACTCCATCTTGAAACCACGATAGCTGCCAAGCGGCACCGGCTCCAAACTCTGATTGGCTTTACAGACCGCAAGAATTGCTTCACCGGCCTCGGCTTTTTCAGTAAATTGTGTGCCATTCACCTCCATACCGCAGAACCCCTCTTCCGGCAGCGGATGTGCCGCCACCGTCCGAATATCCGACTGAAAGCCCTTGATGAACCCTTGCGTTTTCTCAATCTCCGCAGGGAAATATTTCATCAATTTATCTTCCAATCGGTACTGCTGGCTCTGATGATCCGCCTTCAATACTTTCAGCCTTGCAACATCTACATCCAAGTCCATTTTCTCCTTGATTTGCGGGTCTCCGGCACAAAGTGCCTTGATCTCTGCATAGGAAAGAGCCTGCTCATCTACATCATCACAGGAACGTACCGGAGATTTGCTGGTCATGATCTGGCTGATAAATTTCTGCTTATTCTCCAGTGTCTGATAGAGGTAGGCATCAAAAGTTCCTTCCGTCACATACTGATAAACCTGCACTTCTTTGTTTCGGTTTCCCTGACGGATGATACGACCATTTCGCTGGGTCATGTCCGCAGGCCGCCAGCCCACATCCAGATGATGCACGGCCACCAGCCTGTCCTGCACGTTCGTGCCTGCACCCATCTTCTGTGTCGAACCTAACAATACCCGTACCTGTCCGGTACGCACTTTGGCAAACAAATCTTTCTTTTTTGCCTCAGTATCGGCATCATGAATAAATGCGATTTCTTCTTCCGGCACACCGGACTGAATTAGTTTGGCGCGGATATCCTCATAGACATTGAAGGTTCCATCGTTCTTCGGCGTGCTGAGGTCGCAGAACAGCAACTGGGTCAGCTTATCCGACTGTCCTTCCTCATAAATCCGAAGCACATTCCGCACACAGGCGTTGAGCTTGCTATTTGGGTCATCCGGCAGGAGCGGATTCATCAATCGCTGATCCAGTCCCAGCTTTCTGCCATCCGATGTGATTTTCAGCATGTTATCGACCGACGGGTCTACCACACCGGAATGCACAGCCGCCGCCCGTTCCGAAAGCTCCGCCACCATCGCCTGCTGATGCTCCGAAGGCTGCACCACCACGGTTTCAAATTTTGCCTCCGGCACCGGCAGATGCAGCTGATCGGAAGTCTTGATATCTGCCACTTCCTTGAACATATTCATCAGCTCCGGCAGGTTGAAGAATTTTGCAAATCTTGTTCTTGCCCGGTATCCGGTTCCTTCCGGTGCCAGCTCAATGGCTGTGGTGGTCTCACCAAAGGTAGAAGCCCAGCTGTCGAAATGGGTCAGCCCTTTCTGCTGCAACGTGCCGTACTGGAGATACCGCATCATGGTGTAAAGCTCCGTCATGCTGTTGCTAACCGGGGTGCCGGTCGCAAAAATGATGCCGCGCCCGCCTGTCAACTCGTCCATATATTGGCACTTCATAAACATATCCGAAGATTTCTGCGCTTCCGATGTGGACAAGCCTGCAACATTGCGCATTTTTGTGTAGAGGAACAGATTCTTAAAGGCATGTGCTTCGTCTACAAACAGTCGGTCTACGCCCAGCTGCTCAAAGGTAATCACATCGTCTTTTCGGTCGGTTGCCCGAAGTTTCTCCAATCTCGCCTCCAATCCTTTCCGGGTCTTTTCCATCTGTTTGATGGAGAAACGTTCGCCATTCTGGGATTTCATCTCAGCAATGGCGTTTTCGATTTCATCAATCTGGACAGTCAAAATCCGCTCCTGCCGTTCTGCGGACACCGGAATTTTCTCAAACTGGGAATGCCCGATGATGACTGCATCGTAATCACCAGTAGCAATTCGTGCGCAGAACTTCTTTCTGCGGGCAGTTTCAAAGTCCTTTTTGCTTGCCACCAGCAATTTTGCACTCGGATACAGACGCAGAAACTCGTTTGCCCACTGAAGGGTCAAATGATTCGGAACGACAAACATGGATTTCTGGCACAGTCCCAGCCGTTTTGCCTCCATAGCAGAAGCGGCCATCTCGAAAGTCTTACCGGCACCCACTTCGTGGGCCAGCAGCGTATTGCCGCCGTACAGCACATGAGCAATGGCATTCTGCTGGTGTTCCCGCAGCCGGATTTCCGGATTCATGCCGCCAAAGCGGATATGAGAACCATCATACTCACGGGGACGAGTGCTGTTGAACAGCTCGTTATACTTTTCCACAAGTTCCGCGCGGCGATAAGGGTCTTTCCACACCCAGTTCTGGAACGCATCCTTAATGGCCTGCTGTTTCTGCTGGGCGAGGGTGGTCTCCTTTTTATTCAGAACCCGCTTCTGCTTGCCGTCTGCATCCTCCACGGTATCGTAAATACGAATATCCCGCAGATTCAGCGTATCCTCCAGAATTCGGTAGGCATTGGCACGGCTGGTGCCGTAGGTCATATAGGCATGAACATCATTCCGGCTCGGTGTACTCTTGCCGGTAATTTGCCATTCTGCCGTCATGGGAGAGAATTTCACTTCAATATTTCTGCGCAGATAGAACGGCGGTTCAAAGGTTTCTTCCATAAACTGCTGGATATAATCCCGATTGACCCATGTGGCACCAAGGCGCACATCAATCTCCGACGCATCCAGGTCTTTCGGCTGTGCTTTCTTCAAATATTCCGTGTTTACCGCAAAGGCAGGGTCAGAAGCCGCAGCCAGTTCTGCCACGCGGAGTTTTTCCCGGACATTGCCGGACAGATATTCATCAGCCGCCACCCAGCCGGTTTCCTCGCCGCCTTGCGTCATCGGGTCTTTGAAAATGACACCATGCAGTTCCTGCTGGATTTTTTCAAATTCTCCCGGTGTACCTAAAAGCTCCGACATATAGGGCAAATCCACTTTGCCGCGCTCTCCGATGGAGATTGCCAGAGCCTCTGCCGGAGTATCTACGCTGGTAACAGCCCGTTCCGGTCGAATCGTCCGTTTGGTGAACATATCCGCCTTGGATTCCAGCCTGCCGTTTTCATCTACATTTTCCAGAGAGCAGAGCAGATAATAAGACGAATCTTCTGAAAAAGCCTGCGCATTTGCACGGGAGTTGATAAGCCCATACTGATCGGCGAATCGGTCATAGGCTACATTCAGTTCCCGCTGTTTCTGGGCAATCGCGTCCTCCGGATAATCGTTCAGCTGATAGTCGATCAGTTCCTGCACAATGGTACGAAGCTCCACCATGCCCTTGATCCTGCCGGTGGCTGTCGCAGAAAGGTCAGCCTTTCGCATGATGCTGTTCTCACGGAAGTAGACATCCCCATCCACCACCGCATAGGAGAAGTTCTTTACATTGGGGTCTGCCGGAATGGTTTCGCCCTGCAAGGACAGTTCTTCCTCCGGTGCCAGCTCCTGCGCTTCATAGTGACCGCCGATATGCTGCACAGCCTCATGCAGCTGGTCTCCCAGATCTGCATCCGGAATCGGAATGACCGTACATTCTTCCTTGCCGTACTGGGTACTTTCCGTTGTAATCTCACCCAGCACCATTTCCGGGTGGTCAACAAAATAGCTGTTGAGGGTAATACCCTCCGATGTCAGCCCCAGATGCACCCAATCCGGTTCGATATCAATTGGATGGTCTCTCTTTTGCAGAAAAATGATATCCGACACTACATCTGTACCGGCATTGGCACGGAATGCGTTGTTAGGAAGTCGAATGGCTCCCAGGAGTTCTGCCCGTTGCGCCAGATACTTTCGCGCGTCCGGATTCTTGGAATCCATCGTGTAGCGGCTGGTAACAAAGGCCACGATGCCACCGGGACGAACCTGATCCAATGCCTTGGCAAAGAAATAGTTGTGGATAGAAAATCCGAGTTTATCATAAGGCTTATCGCTGACACGGTAGTTGCCAAAGGGCACATTGCCCACGGCCAGATCATAGAAGTCGCGCCGGTCGGTGGTTTCAAAGCCTGCCACCTTGATTTCTGCCTGCGGATACAATTTCTGCGCAATGCGCCCGGTGATGGAATCCAGTTCCACACCATACAGTCTGCTTCCCAGCATGGAATCCGGCAGCATACCGAAGAAGTTGCCGACACCCATCGACGGTTCCAGAATATTGCCTTTCTCAAATCCCATACCGTCCAAAGCCTCATAGATTGCACGGATCACGGTAGGGCTGGTGTAATGCGCATTCAGAGTCGAAGCCCTGGCTGCGGCATATTCTTCTTCCGTAAGAGCTGCTTTCAGCTCCTTATATTCGCCTGTCCAGGCAGTTTTCTCTGCGTCAAAGGCATCTGCCAGCCCACCCCAGCCGACATAATTGGCCAGCGTTTCCTGTTCCTCCGGTGTCGCATCCCTATGCTGATTTTCTAAGGCTTTCAGCGTGTAGATGGCATCCATGTTGGCACGGAATTTCTGCTTAGGACTGCCTTCGCCGAGGTGAAAGCTGTTGATGCGGTAGTTCTCCGCATGTTTTGCTTCATGCCCTGCCCGGAACGCTTCTTTTTTTCCAGAATTCAGATCAACCACCAGATTGTGCAGGTGAACATTTTCCTCATGCCCCAAAATTCTTGCCAGATTTTCCTTGCTTTCCGAGCGGAAGATCGGATACACGGAATCCGGGTCCCGAAGTTCCACATCGAAAAGCCCGACTTTTTCAATCGTAAATGCCTTTCCGTCCAGATACAGCGTATCGCCAACGCGATAATCCGGCTGCACCGGAGCTGCGGGTTCTGGCTGCACAGTTGCAGGCTCTTTTTCAGCCTCCATGTTCCTGCCGCGAATCTCCTGCAACGCCTCTGATGCACTCACATAATCGGCAAATGTCTGCACTTTTCCGTCCGAATATCCGTAATACTCTTCTTTGACATAATCCCAGATGGCAAACGCATCTTTAGAATCCGGAAAGTTCTCGCCGGTCATTGTGACCACAAACCGTTCATCCGGTGCATAGCCAGACTCTCTGGAAAGTTCGCTGGCGTGTTCCTGCATTTCCAGTACCAGAGGATCTGTCTCTGCGTGAGCCGATTCCTGTACTTCTTCGGATTCCACATCTGGGAATGGAATGTCCTGCTGCAAATTCTGCTTGCTCTGTTCAACATAGAGCCAGTCTTTTGCTTCCCGTTCCTGAACTTTTTCAATCAACTGCTGGCGGTAGGTCTCTGCCTCCCATTCGCTGGTAAACTCTTCGCTGACGCCATCCGGCTCCACATGAATGCCGTCCTGAATATCATCCCAGACCGCATAACCATCGTCTGTCTCCATCACGGTAAACCGCTGTGGTGCCGCCAGTTCACTCCGGGCATATACATCCGCAGCCGTATTCAGCATGTTGTCCACATGCTCATTTCCGGTATCGTAGCGTTCCGGTGGCGTTGGCGGAAACACATGGGCGGCAGTCGGCATAGGAAGCGGCGCGCCGTATTCCTGCTCCAGCTTCCGATACTCTTCCATTTCCAGCGCGGTCAGGTACTGATCATTTTCCACAAGCCGGTCTAACCGCTTATCCACCGCCGACCATGTGAGTCGCACTTCCCGGTCATGGTCATAATTGCGAAGCAGAATACCTCTTCCGTTATAATCGGCAAAACCGCGACTGCCATCCATAAAGGTATAGCTGTGGCCACCGAGACCGTATTCCGCTTTCAAGAATGCAGCTCGTTCTTTCGCGTCCCCTTGCTGCTGATACAGCGCATAAATACGGATCTTTCCGCCTTCAAAATTGGAGCCTGTCCGCAGCATCCGGTCGATTTCATCCTCAGAAATGACAAAAGCGGAGGGCTTTTCGCTCTCCGCTTCTCTGGCTGCATTTTCTGCCGCCGCATCAATTTTCTGAATCTGCTCTGCTTCGGACTGAAACAGACTCATGAAGTTTAACTGTTGATAAGTTCCGTCAGAATGACTTCCTCTGCCTGCGCTTTCAGCATGTTCATGTGCTGCACCCAGGCCATTTGGTTCGATTTCTTGTCCGGTGCCGGATTCGCTTTCAGAAGCTCCGCCATCATCTGCTCCATCCGTGCGGTCGCGGTCTCCTGAATCTCCCACAGGTGCGGATACAGCTTCTCGGTCAGGATAAGGTGATTGTACAGCAGCGTGTTGTTCTCCTGCAGGAACGCTCTGCGCATCCTCCCGTACTTGCCCAGAGGCTTCTGTTCCTGCACCGACAACTGGATATCCGGAATCAGGTAATCGCCGTTCTTCGTGTAATTCAGCTCCATCATAGTTTTGGCTCCTTTCTGCCTGCTTGTCTTTTTCATAGGTTCGGATCGTGCGTTCAATTTCCCGGAAGATCTGGCTGGACATTTCGCTGACCGCAGTTCCCAGCACATTGGCGGCAGCCTGCGTATTAAAATCAAAAATGTCCAGAAAATCCTCGTGCTCAAAATAGTCATCTGCATTGCCCACCGTCCGGGTAAAGACGGAATATGCGATGCTGACAGCGGCAGCTCTCTTAAAGGAAGCTCCGATGTTGAGTTCATCATATCCTTCCAGATAGGAATCTGCAACGATGTCACTGATCTGCCTGCGATTTTCCTCCCAGTAATCCCTTGCAAGGCGTTCTGCCGCTTCCATGATATGATTTTCCAGAGACCCAGCACCGGCAGGAACATCAAATGCTACATCCAGTGCGCGAATGATTGGCTGCTCATGCTCCGCATTCATTTTCCAGAGCTGTACCGGTCGGGAATTCTTCCGTTCTCCGGTATCTGCCACATCAAATACATACCGCAGTTTCGGCTGCTCGCCGCGCATGTCCAAAAGAGCAATGCCCTTGGAGCCACGCTTCACATAGCGGTTCATCCGATCATTCCAGAGATCGTACTCTGCACAGGCCGTCGCTTCTGGCCTCTGCTTATAGATCATCAGCTGCTCCGCAAAGGGATACTTATAAAGCCGCGCGGATGTGGTCAGAAACGCTGTCCACTGTTCTTTGCTGCCAGTGATCTGTGCCGCAGCTTCCTGCGCCATCTGCATATAATAAGCCGTTTTCGTCATCATCTGTCTTTTTCCTCCTCTCCTTTATTCGTCCGGATACAAATCCAGTGCCTCATATTCTGCATCCGTCATCTCTGCCAGTTTTGCAAGCAGCGAGGCCGTCCACCTGCGCAGGTTTCTGTCTCTGCCCGTCAGACTTTTTTGCATCTTTTGAAGCTCTTCGATCAGCCCTGTCCGTGTGCCAGGGCTGTAAAGCATCATGAGCATCCATTCGTCATCCGTAAAACGCATTTATAACTCCTTTTCTTCGCAGCACCTGCGAGGCGGCGCAGGCGGCACAGCCTCCTGCTTTTCCTTCAGCTGATCCAGAACCGATGCTTTCTCCACCGGTTCTTCCTTCTTTCCGTTATTGATTACGCCGTCAATCATGCCGTAATCGTCCTCCATCGCCATTTCTGCGGCTTTCAGGTATTTCTCCGGTTTCAAAAATCCGGGCAGTTCCTGGAAGCCGATGGAATCCACATAGTGACAGCTTACAACACCATTCTGCCGTAAAGCCACGATGTCAGACACAGAAAGACTATGACCAGTAAAATCATCAGGGCGGGAAACATTGAATTTCGCATACAGTTCCTCCAACATCGTATTCTGATCCTTGTAGGGAAGAAGCGGAGCCGTATAAACCACCTCATAATGGTCAATATCCGGTTCCAGCCCCATCCGTTCCAGTTCGCGCATAGACGAAAAGCGTTCATATACCGTATCCTCGCTGCGGCGAAGCTGCAAAATCGCATACTGGTCGGTAGTACTGTCGAGAAATGCCATCATTCTTTCGTCCGGTGCCTGCGTTCCATGCACTTCATCCCATTTTTCAATTCTTGCCATCGTTCATTTCTCCCTTCTCCATAAACGGCAGGCCGTTTTCCTTTGCTTCCTTCCGCTGCTGTTCCCGCCGCTTTTCACTATAAGGCGGTCGGATACCAACGCAGCGTTTCGGAATCGTATAAGTGACCGACCCATGCTCCCGGTGCTCCAAAATAAACTGCTCCGGATACTGTTTTCGCAGTTCCCGAAGCTTCTTAATCAGGCGGCTGTCATGGGTATAAATGCTGGCGTTATCCAGTTCATTATCAAAATTGATGACGGTTTCCTGCTCTGCCTTCGTAAGCTTGTATTTCATCGCTCTGCCTCCTTCGCCTTGGCAGCTTTCACCGGCGTATCCGTTCTGGAAGACAAATCCGAGAGTTTACCCAGCACAGATTCCCGTCTGCTGATTTCCGCTTCCTCTGCACGATCACAAAGTTCATCATAGTCAATCCGCGTCATGGTGCGGCCACCGAACCCATAATCCGAAAGAATCTGGTCTCTGGCTGCATTCATGCTGATTTCCGGGTTGTCGATCTGTCCACCGTCAATTTCCGTAAAGTCCTTATGATATAAGGTATAGTCGTAACCGTCCTCACAGGTCTGAATGGCAAGAAAGCCCTTGCTTCCCAAATCCCATGCACTGCGTTCTTCCGTAATCAGCGGCTCCGGGCGGCATGTACCACCGCCGCGTTCCAGCATTTCTGCCAGCTGACAGATGTGCAAAACATCATACCCCAGGCGCAAATGATATTCGTCCATATATTCGCAGCGAGCTGAGAACTTCCGGTTCGGATACTCGATCTCCACTGCACTGCCATCCGGAATTTTGAAACGATCCTCGTAGCTGCTGGTGATAAACCGGATATTTTTAGCATTCTCCAGTTCAGGATCAGCCTTTTTCATCTGCCAAAGAACCTTTCTGCCGCCGCGCATCTGCTCCAGCATCTCCGGGGCTACCGGCGCAACGGTAAGACCGTCCAGCTGGGGAATCTCCTTGAGTGCTGCCACCCTCGCGCTTTCTTCCAGCGTAGAAAACGGCTGTTTATCCAACACATCCCAGCCAATGTGTCCCTCGGCAATCTGCACCTTGCTGTCCATATCAAAGCAATGGAATTCCACGCCGTCCTGCTTTTCCTGCAAGGAAAGCAGAGCGACATTATCCACCAGATAAGCTGCATTCATCATTTTCATGCTCATTTTTTACCTCCAAACTCCAGCTTAAATGCTGCTGCACCGTCCTCGCCGGTCTCTACATGAACGGTTGTGTCATAGTAACGATTGGACTTCCTGGAATAGCAATGGGTAAGCCGTGCTTTTCCACGATTTACCAGTTGCTTTGCCAGTTCCTCTGTCATCTGCTTTCCCAGTGTCTGAAA
>OHYG01000665.1_pt1 | contig 12208 bp, 11 predicted proteins | sample 1580221 | NCBI WGS metagenome assembly OHYG01 (sample SAMEA3882521, study PRJEB24775) | human gut metagenome | biome: human-associated habitat; feature: intestine environment; material: feces | place: Netherlands | collected 2009/2010 | reverse complement strand
AAGCCTTAAGGATAAGGCATCTCCTAATGCCCTCATTGTGGATCCCCGGTCAAGTGAAATATTTAAGACCTACTATCACGATTCGAGATTCTCAGGCTACGATGTGTTAAACGGTATCGACGTATCCCAGTGGAACGGAGTCATCAACTGGACACAGGTTAAGAATGCGGGATACAGCTTCGTATTCATACGTGTGTCGGGAAGAGGTGCTTCAGGCGGTGGGTTATATACTGATGACAGATACAAAACTAACCTGGAGGGGGCTATCGCTGCCGGACTTGATGTAGGCGTGTACACATACACCCAGTCAATAACTGTCGCAGAGGCTCAGCAGGAGGCCAGGTTTGTCATCGACCTTATCAAGGGATACAATATAAATCTTCCTATAATATATGATTACGAATTCTATCCTAACGGCAGACTGCAGAACGCCAAGCTTTCAAGGGCAACAGCAACCGCTATCTGTAATGCATTCTGTGCCACCATAGAAAATAGCGGATACACAGCTATGATGTACTCATATAAATCTCTGTTAAACAGTAATCTCAACCCGGATAACATCACCAAATATTATCCACTGTGGCTTGCCATATATAATAACACAGCAAATTACAAAGGTGATTACAATTACTGGCAGTACTCAGACAGCGGTCAGGTACCGGGTATCAATCACGCTACCGACTTAAACTACGGATACATGAAGGCTCCTGATAAGGTTGCAAGTCTTACCCTTACCCCTCAGAGTGACAGTGCCATCTCACTTAAATGGTCCAAGGTTGTTGGCTGCTACGGCTACCAGGTATTCCGACTTGACAACGATACGAATACTTACAAGCAGGTTGCCCTCCTTCGAGGTGCTTCAACCCTTACTTATACCGACAATAATCTGTTAGAAGGTACAGCTTACACCTATGCAGTAAGAGCTATCCATTACCTTCACTCGGGAAGCTACTATGGTGCATTTTCAAACAAAATGACATCAGCAACCATGGGGGATCTCCAGTCCCCGGGCAAGGTTAAAAACCTTCATGTTGTTTCATCCGGATCAAATCAGGTAAAGCTTATGTGGGATATGCAGAAGGGTGTCAATGCCTACCGTGTATATGTTAAGACCTCTCCTACTACCACCTGGAAGGTTCTTGGAGACACAGCAAATAACTACTCTAACTTCTATATACACAACAAGCTTCCAAGCGGAGTAAGCTACCAGTACTGTGTACGTTCTTACAAAATGAGCGGTGGCAAGGTTACGAATGCCTACCCATACTCGGATAAGATATATGCGGGAACAGGACCTGCCAGGGTGTCATCACTGAAGCTTACATCCTATACCGACGAAAGCATAAGCCTCTCCTGGAGTGCAGTATCCGGAGCCAACGGCTACATGTTATATTACTACAATTACAATACCAATCAATATGATCTTATCAAGAAGGTAGGAAGCGGAACAAGGAGCTATACAGTTCCGGGGCTGTTGGCATGTAAGGGCTACAAATTCATGATCCAGGCATACAAGACCGTAAATTCCGTTGACTATGTTTCAGATAATACGGAGCTTAATACTACTACATGCCCATCACAGGTATCCAATTTTAAATACAAGTTATTCGGCAGATACCAGTTCCTCTTCTGGGATAGGCAAGCAGGTGCCACGGGCTACAAGCTGTATATATACAATACTACAACCAATAAATATACTCTTGTAACCACCCTTGAAGGTGTTAACAGCACTACCTACCTCGGCACGGCACTTACCTCACCTTACAGGTACCATGTGGTAGCCTACAAGACCTACGGCAAAAATACCTATAATTCAAGGGTATCCTACGGAACCTCCTATTACTCAGGCAACCTTACAGGTACGGTCACCGCTTCAAGCCTTAACGTCAGAAGGTCCGGCGACACAAGTGCTGTCATAATCGGAAGCCTTTCAAACGGCAGCACAGTGACCATCACCGGTGCCACAAGAACAAACGGCGTTATCTGGTATAAGGTTTCATACACCAAGAACAGCTCGAGCTTCGTAGGTTACTGTTCATCCCAGTATATAAAGCTGAAACAGTAATTACAAAGCCATGAAGAGCCTAGGCAAAAAAGCCAGAACAATTTATATATAAGCATATTAAAAAAGAGAATGTGGAAACTAAACTCCACATTCTCTTTTTGTTATAGCACCGAGTCGGTTGCAACACGCCTATATATTTGCATTTGACCAGTGCTTATCATGATTCCTCTGTGATACAGAGTACTGAACCTACAACACTTATTATTATACCTGCTATAAGCAGCATGTACCCTGTTCCAAAGCCTGCACTTCCGGTGTAGCCTGCCGTCCTGGCATTTTCTTCTATGGTACCAAACATGGCATAATAGGTCTTAATGGCACCGCACAGACGCATCTGTAAGAAGGCAGCTGCCTGCAGCACTGTTATGACCACTGTTGCCAGTCTCAGGTCGTCCTTGCCTGTCATAACAAAAAATCCTACTACAAATGCCACCAGCACAAGCACCAGTAATATATACGGCACAAACCTTGCCACCGCCAGTTCCGGAAGCCCCGGCACGGTATTAAGCTCTTTTATGTTCCACAATGTGAAGCTTGCTTCAACCCGGTCCTCATTGTAGGTGAATTTATACCTGATGTAAGGCAGAAACAGTGAAACCAGTATGGCTATGTTGCCCAAAAGGTATATTAATGTTCTTTTCTTCATGGTCCCTCCCGAAAAACAATACATCATCTGCCTAAAACTTGCATTATTTTATATGTCGTCTCTATTTGATCTTGAAGGACGCCTTTACATATCCATCTGCATAGAGAACATTCTCTCTGCCGTTAAAGCCCCAGTACAGCTCTTCCTCTGCATAGCATGGCTCTATGAATTTCACATCAAGTCTTGCAAGCCCCTCCTGCTTGCAGGCTGCTGTTCTCACAAGTAACATTCCCTGAACTACCGGATGATCTGTAAGATGGATCTTGTTCTCATCTCCAGTCTCCCTGCTGAAGCTGTATACCTCTTCCTTTGAAAATGTATGAAAGGGCTCTTCATTTTCATATTCTGCCTTTGGAGTTCTCTTTATCTCAGCCTCCGTACTCTTATCTCCCGCTGCCTGAGCCTTTACAAGAGTAATGGTCATCTTCTCCACAGGAGCCTCTACTCCGTCCACCTTGCCAAGGATGGAAAGGATGTACATAAATGCATTTTCCTTTACATCTCCATACTCGTATGTGATATGTAAAGCCTCTGCGGCTTCCTTTGTTGTGGTGTAGGATATCTTACCGATGAACGCCCCCTGATATGTGGACGCGTCCATGTCTGTCATCTTTGTTCCTATCCCCATTATTCTGTCATATGTATTCATATTTGTTTCCTTCCCTAACTTAACAGGATCAACTACAGGAGCTATGCCTGCTCTGCGTTCTCCTGACGTTTCTTTTCTACATATTCCTTAACAACCTGCTCCTCTGAGAAGTCAAACTTCTGGTTGTTTATCTCTATGTACTCCTCGTGTCCCTTACCTGCAAATACAACGATATCGTCCTTATTTGCATTTTCAATAAGATAATGGATGGCTTCTCTTCTGTCCTCAATGACAATATACTTGCCGCCGACCTCTTCGATACCCTTTACTATGTCGGCATTTATATCTGCCACAGGTTCGGTTCTTGGATTGTCCATTGTTACAACGGAAAGGTCGGACAGCTTTCCCGATACTCTTCCCATTCCAAATCTTCTGTCTCTGGCTCTGCAGCCGCCGGCTCCGAACATACATATAAGTCTCTTAGGATTGTATGTCCTTAAGGTTGTAAGGATGTTCTCCATGCTGAGAGCGTTGTGGGCATAATCGATTATGAATGTTGAGATATCCTCGGTCCCCTTTACAAGCTGGCTTCTGCCCTTAACGTATACGGTCCTTAAGCCCTCTGATATATCTTTATATGCTATCCCGCTCTCATGGGCAAATGCTATGGCAAGCAGTGCATTTTCCACGTTAAACGCTCCCGGAATATTAAGCTCCAGGCTCTCTTCAAGCTTTCCGTGAAGCTTGAAATCAACACCCAGAAAGCCCGGTCTCCATATGTTCTTTATATCTGTTGAGTAGTAGTCAGCCTCACTGTTGCCCTGGCTTGAGGTTGTTGCCACGTCCTTCACATTCTCCGTCATATACTGCCAGTTCTCATCATCGTAATTTACGATGGCCTTGTCGGTCTGGGAGAACAACATCTTCTTGCAATCTCTGTATTCGTTGAAATCTGCATGTTCATTTGGTCCTATATGATCAGGTGAAAGGTTCAGGAACAATGCATAATCGTAATGTATTCCGGCTGTTCTGTGAAGCTTAAGTGCCTGGGATGAAACCTCCATTACTACATGGGTACATCCTGCATCCTTCATCTGTCTGAACAGCGAATGAAGCTCGTAGGACTCCGGTGTGGTGTTATTTGTAGGATATTTCACATCCCCCACAAACGCACCTACGGTTCCGATCATTCCCACCTTGTTGCCTGCTGCTTCAAGGATACTCTTTATCATGTGGGCTGTAGTGGTCTTACCCTTTGTGCCTGTTAATGCGATCATCTCCATATCCTTTGCAGGGTATCCGAAATATGCCGCTGACATATACGCAAGGGCAAGCCTTGTGTCGGCAACCTGGATTATGGTAAGTCTTGCTGCCACATGGGGCTCTATCTCCATTGCTTCAAAGTCAGGAACATCCATTACTATAAGGGCTGTTGCACCATTCTCAATAGCCTTGCCTATGTATGCGTGACCATCTGACTGATAGCCCTTGATACAGATAAATGCTGTTCCGTCGACGACTTTTCTGGAGTCGGATGTGATGGAGCTGATGTCTGTGTCAATGTCACCGCAGACTAACTCGTAATCTAATTTTTCTATTAATTCCTTAAGTATCATATTGATCATCTCCTCAATAAACTTATACTATAGATTAGAGTGCTCTCTTTATGGCTGCCATGAGCTCGTCGTAGGTCTCGAAAGCAGGGATCTGTGGGTAGTCAGCCTTGATCTGGTCTGTGCTCTTAAAGAGGAAGCCTGCCTTACTTGCCTGGATCATGTCAAGGTCATTGTGGCTGTCTCCTGAAGCTATTGTCTCAAATCCGATGGACTGAAGTGCCTTTACTGTTGTTAATTTGCTCTGTTCGCAACGCATTTTGAAGCCTGTGATCTCGCCGTTTTCTGCTACTTCAAGTGTATTACAGAAGATTGTAGGATATCCCAGCTTCTTCATAAGCGGTGCTGCGAACTGTGTAAATGTATCACTTATAATGATGGTCTGTGTTATTGAACGAAGTTCATCAAGAAATTCCTTTGCACCCGGCATTGGATCTATAGTTGCGATGGTATCCTGGATCTCCTTAAGTCCAAGTCCATGCTCCTTGAGGATTGCTATTCTATACTTCATGAGCTTATCGTAGTCCGGCTCGTCTCTTGTGGTCTTCATAAGCTCCGGTATTCCTGTTGCCTTTGAAAATGCTATCCAAATCTCAGGAACGAGAACTCCCTCTAAATCTAAACATACAATATTCATTGCCATCTTTGTTTCCTCCATTTGTTGTTAATATTTATGTGTTTTATTACGTCTCTGCACACTTATCTTGATTATAGCAGACTTGCAGGTTTCACTCAATGCTTGTTTTTCATTAATGCATAAGGGATGTATAACGGACGCGGGCATTATAATCATGTATCTGGAGACACGCATTCGCTATGGTCTCTGGGATACATATTATAATGCCCGCTGTTTTCCGGTATAAATTTATGTTTAAGATGTATTATAAGCTGAATATGAGTATTATCTTAAAAATATTTTTGTTGATCTCCACCTCTACCTTATAGTTCATGCGGGTGGCAAGCTGATCTACTATGTAGAGACCTAGGCCGGAGCCTTCGCTGGTCCTGGAGCTGCCCCGGTAGAAGGCTTCAAGAACTCTTCCGGAGTCTATCTCGTCACGGAGCTCCATGTCATTTTCAAAGGTTAAAATATAATTGTTTTTATTATATTTATTATTTTTGTCGGATGTATTATTTTTATCCTCCGGGGCTGCCTGTTTCAATGATATTGAAAGGCTGGTTTCTGCGTATTTTCTGGCATTTGAGAATATATTGTTGAATATCCTCATGAGACAGTCTTCATTTGACATGACATAGATATCCTGTTCGGGGATGTCTGCGGTCAGGCGGATACCATTTTCCTCTATCCATGGATACTGACCAAGAAGTGTCTCTGTGAGAAGATTGGTGATGTTCACCCGGTGAAGCTCTATATCCTCGCCTCCTGCCTCTATCTTTGACACACTGAAGAAAGCGTCTGACAGCATGGCAAGATAATCCATCTTTTCTATGATTATGTTGTAATACTTCCTCTCATCAGTACCAATTGCCCCTTTCTTGTCTAACAGCTGGAGATAGCCTCTGGCAGCCGTAAGTGGTGTCCGGAAATCATGTGAGATGCCTGCCATAACATTTTTCAATCTCTGCTGTTCCTTAACCAGATCAAGATTGTATTTCTTTGCCTTGTCAGTGTAGGCATTTAATGCATTTGCCAGATCTGTTATCTCCTTTGAAAAATAATCCACAGAAACCGGAGCATTCATGTCAAACTCCACTCGTGCTCCGGTTTTTTCTGCAAATATCTTTATCTGTCTTTTATACTGGTGAAGCCTTACGGCAAGTATCACCACCAGCAGTGAAAGTAATGAAATTATAATATACAGCATTTTCTTCCAATTTGTTCTGTCCCTGCCATGAGCCACGCCAGGTTACGAAATCCTTCAGGGCATCCCTTGTCAATAGTTACGCTTTCTGTGTCTGATACATGATATAACATACCACAATGCCACCTCAATTACCAGTGCCAGAAGCTGACACAGGATCAGCTTGTTGTATGCAGCTTCAAAGGCCTTTTCTTCATTTGTAAATACTGTCGAGGCCAGCCAGTTGTAGCTGTTTTCTACAACATGTCCTCCATCGTCAAGCAAAAAATATAACCCCATAGGTATCACCATATCTACTACCATCCATCTGACCAGGACTGCTCCCGCAGCTGCTATATGTCTGACAACTCCTGCGATCATCTCACTTACAATGATCAGGTGGGTCAGTCCTATAAACACCAGCACACTGTTTCTTATAAGTTCACCACCTGACATATCTCCTCTTCCACCGATGAGATAGAATATGACTGTAAGCACAGCAAATGCTGCTGCAATAGGCAGCATCACAGAAACAAACACTGTGACAATGTTGCTCACAAGGATTTTGTGAATGCTGTTTCCTGTTATCACCATATAATTTGACGTTTTGTAATCATAAGGCATTACTGCCACTATGGCGGCAAGCATAGGCACCAGCATATAGGTTAATGTTCCGCTGTTTGACATATAGCACTGCACAAAGTTTGTAATATTATATTCTGGTTTTTCAGGTGAAAGCGTCAGAGTTAATACCGGTATTATAAACGTTAAAAATGTCACCAATAATATCCACATGGTAAATTTGGTTGATTTTCTTATTCTGTAAAATTCTGCTTTTATTAATCTGTTCATAGCTATCTCACCCTCCTTTCTGACCCGTCAGCCAGAGAGCCGTCACTGCTCACCTTAGACAGATAGTATTGCTCAAGACTCTCTCCTTCCGGATTTAATCTTGTTATGGTAAGTCCGGCATCTGTTATGGTTCTTGATATGGTCTCTATATCATCTATCTTCTCATATATATGCATCTCGTCATTTTCAAGAATCTTGTACTCTCTTATCCCCAGCTTCTGCTCTACCACTGTTGTGAGGATATGCACATTATCTGTCTTAACTGCAATATAGCTTCTGCACTTATTCTCCAGTTCTTCCCTTGTAAGGCTTTCTACAAGCTTTCCCTTATCAAGTATTGTAAAATCCGTACACAGCTCTGACAGCTCTGCCAGCAGATGGCTTGAAATTATGATTGGAATCCCCTGTTCTGCGGCAAGCTTTGTAAGCATATTTCTTATCTCTACTATCCCCTCAGGGTCAAGACCATTTACAGGTTCATCAAGCACTATTAGCTCCGGACTTGCAAGAAGTGCCATGGCAATGCCAAGTCTCTGCTTCATCCCCAGCGAAAATCTCCTGACGATCTTCTTTCCTGTATTTGCAAGGCCTACATATTCTAACAGTTCATCGATCCGCCTGCTGTCTGCCACACCTCTTAACAGCCTCATATACTCCATGTTCTGACGGGCTGTCATGCTGAGATCAAGGTATGGTGCTTCTATCATAAATCCACATCTTGTTCTTTCTATATCAAGATTTTTACTTTCACCAAACATGGTTATCCTGCCTCCGTCCGGCAGAACCAGTCCGGCGAGTATCTTCATTATTGTAGTTTTTCCTGCTCCATTTGGACCGATAAGTCCATAGATATGCCCCGGCTCCACAGTCATGTTAAAATTGTCCACAACCTTTGTCCTGCCGTAGGTTTTAGATAGGTCTTCAATCTTCAGAATATATGTATCCTTCACCTTTTCTTCCCTCCTGTAACCAAGCTTCAATTCACTTGAAATCAATCTGCCTGTAACTGAACCTCAATTCACTTGAAATCCCCCTGCCTGCAGCTATTCTTGCGAAATTGGTTTTTTCTTTCATTCAGATTCTATGTTCCTATACTATTACCCACTGGTTAAATCAGCGTTAATTCAAAGGTTAAGAAAAGGTTAAATTAATTTTATCTTTTTATCTTTTTTATCTTTTTTCACTTTTTATTTTGTATCCCATTCCCCAGACTGTCTCTATATATTCTTCGCTGTCGTATTTCTTTATCTTATTCCTTATGTTGCTCATATGCACCTTAAGGGTGTTATCCTCTGCATAATAGGGTTCATTCCAGACACTCTCGTAAAGATTTGCCTTGGAGAAAAGTTTTCTCGGATTGGCAGTCAGAAGCTTTAATATCTCGTACTCCTTCGCCGTAAGTTCCAGCAGATTTCCCTTTACCCTTGCCTCCTTAAGGCTGTCATCAAGAACAAGATTTTTAAATCCATAGGTTTTATTCCCATTTCCTGCAGCTGCAAGTCTTATGTCTGCCCCACTGCACCTTCTAAGCACAGCCTCTATACGCACCAGAAGCTCATCCAGGTCAAAGGGCTTTGTAATATAGTCATCTGCTCCAAGCCGCATTATGTCCACCTTGGTCTGGATCATATCCTTAGCCGAGGTCACTATCACAGGGATATTGCTCATCCTTCTTATCTCTGAGAGCACACCATCGCCACTTTTATATGGCAGCATAAGATCCAGTATCACAAGATCTACGCTCTTCTCATTTTCAAACTTTCTTAATCCTATAATGCCATCCTGGGCAGATACTGTTTCGTAGCCATTTTCACTTAAGAATTCACAAATGAGATTATTTATTTCTCTGTCATCTTCTATTACGAGTATCTTTTTCACAATGGTCTCCCCCTCTATTGAGCATCAGCCTTTTTTATCGACAGCCTTTTTTATCGGCAGCCTTTACTACCTCAGTCTACCTTTTTTTCACGGCACCAGTTATAACAAAATGCCTGGGTTCTTGCTGCGAATTTCTCTGTCTTTAAGAGTTCCCTGACCTGCCCCCTTGTATACCAGCCGGCTTCGATCTCTTCCAGTGTGGATGTGCTTGGCTTGAAGGTTCCGCGGGCTTTTCCCACCACGCACACATTTGTCTCATTTGAAAATCCCACCGCACTGTAACTGGTATTTATGAAGTCATTTATCTCGTAAAGCTCAAGGCCGGTCTCCTCCCTCAGCTCTCTTACTGCACTCTGCTCCGGGGTCTCGCCGGGATCGATAAGCCCAGCCGGGAAATTATAGACCCACTCCCCAACCGCAAGGCGGAACTCCCTGTCTATGAGGATCTTCTCATTCTTTTCATCGGTGGCAATTATGACCACGGCGTCGGCCTTCCTGCCATGAACGCCTTCAAAATCTGTGATATCCTTGTTTCTGCTTATTATCTCGTATATCTTCTGCTGCCCATCGACGGTCTCGTACTCGAGATCATATCTGGCAATGAATTTGCCCTCATCGATTTTCTTTATTCCTTTAAATTCCATTTTATACACTATAATCCAATTATACTCTTTTGAGGGCAATGGATCATTCTCCTTTCTTCCAGGCTCTTTTCTTATTATTTTACTTCGGTTGATCTATGCTTCAGTCTTTTTAGCTTATTTGTGCTTCCGTTTTGATGAATCTGGCACAATCTACTCCATGTTAATATTCATGACTACATATTCTGGTTGGACTTGGTTATATTGACTGCTTCTGTTATATCTGGCTTTGCAGGTATTGTTATGGTGTAATCCGTTACCCACACATGATGTACCAGATAAAATCCGATTCCAAGATATACTATTGCCACGCCAACAGCTGTAAGAAATACAGCTTTCCTGTTCTTAATCTTGATCAGCCAGCCCACGAGATCACATATAAGAGAAATAATAAGCAAGTGAAGTATACATATCAATGCATTTATAAAATCGGCTATGATCGTTATCACCAATAGCAAGAAAAGCACACATGCAAAAGCTGTTAACTTCTGGTAAATCTTTTTCATCGTGCTCATCTTCTTTATCCTTGTAAGGAACATCTGCGCCTTGCCGGCAAGATATATTATTCCTGCAAATGATGCTACAAGGGTAAGTATTAATATTATCATCCACATCATGGTATTTTCTCCTTTGTAGTATATATGTTTTGTATTGTCCCGGAGCTGCGGCTCTGTGAGTTGTGCTTGTTGTTTATTTTCAGTGTCATTGCTCTGGAATTTATGTTTCTAGCATATCGTAAGTTGAGACTTTTTTCTACTATTTATTTTGGGGATGTATCTGGTTTTCTATGAAAACTTGATATGTAGCTCCAGCCATTTTTCCATGGCTGGAGTTCAATTGAGCAGGGGTATATTTGCTTGTTTTAGCTTCCCCGAGGATATCAAGTCATTGCCACAAAAAATATACGGCTTTTTTCCACGAAAATGGCTTAAAACCGCATACTTCTATATAGAGAACGTTATATAAAAATTGTCACAAAATAGGTGGAGAGGATGTAACGTTATTGCTACATTTATTCTTAATTCAGAAAAGGTAATTGCACCGGTGACTTTGGCGAACAAATTATTTGTCCATTATTACTATATCTATCTGATTTTGTCACTTTGACATAATGAATAAGTTCCAGTATCTTTCCCTTATTATTTCCATTCTGTACAAGCTGCTGCCAGAGTGCTCTTTCTTTTGTTTCTATACCTTTAGGAATTTTTTGTCTTCCAGGGGAAACGATAAATGCATGTTTTTCTATATTCCCTGCAACTATTTCTTTTAATTCATCTTCATTTCTCAAAAACTTAATTGTGTCGATAATTTGGTCATACGGGTTATAATCATCTTTGACAGATATATTTTCACCCTTAAGCTCTATAAAACAGGTTTGCAAGGCTTTTTGACAATAAATAAGGAAATCACATTTATGTTGATTGGGTATACTGGGTATCAATTTTCCATCCGGTTCCGTTAAATATACTCCCTCATCACAAATCTCTATTGGTATATATGAATTTTTATCAGACTTTGAATCTTTTAAAGTTCTTCTTTCCCCTTTTCTTAAGTTTTCAAATTTTTCTATATATTTTCCCACTGGTAATATGTTTATTTCTTTTCTCTTATCTTCTTCATACTTATTTTTTCCCTTTTCTCTTTTTGGCATTTGACTCTCCTTACAGCATATCATTTTCTGACATTAGCAAATAATATAATTTCATGTATTTTTCATTCACACTATCAGAAATTTCATCAATCATTTCCGTATTTAATTCCTGAAGTTCTTCATTAATCAGGTTTAAATAACTTTTATCTTTATTAATTTTTAATGCCGTAACTTTTTGTGGGAAAATTTCACAATCACTGCCAATTATATCATATACTTTTTTTGAGCATTTTGAATTTTTCTCAATCACCTTTCCCGCACAGTACAAAGTATTGACAGACGTTAAAATATACGGACTATGCGTTGTAATAAGAATAGCACTATCATTAATATTTGCAAAATATGAAATAAATTCTACAACTTTACTTTGCAAACTAGGATATAAATGTGCTTCTGGTTCTTCTATGATTACAAATGCTTTTTCTTTTTTTAACATCAAAATGTATAGTTGATTAAGCAACCATAACACTT
>OHYG01000657.1_pt1 | contig 12414 bp, 15 predicted proteins | sample 1580221 | NCBI WGS metagenome assembly OHYG01 (sample SAMEA3882521, study PRJEB24775) | human gut metagenome | biome: human-associated habitat; feature: intestine environment; material: feces | place: Netherlands | collected 2009/2010 | reverse complement strand
TCTGGCGCAAGCGCCACCTCCCCCGTATCGGGGGAGTCTGTCTCGCAGAGGGAGGCAAGAAAAAAGAGCCCCGCGGGGCTCTTTTTTTACATCAATGCGTTAAGACAGCATTTTTTATTTTCTTGTACACCGCATTTGCTGCCAGCGGCAGAACCAGGCCCGCGGCGGTGTAGGCAAGCCACCAGGCACCGCCCGTAAAGTAAATCGGGAATGCGGCCAGAAGATACGGCTCTCCGCCTGTGGCCAGCAGGCCAAGCCAGGTCACGAGCTTGAAGCTCAAAAAGTGTAAAATCACAATCGGCATCGTCGCACGGCCCAGATAGGCCAGCGCCGCCCGGACACAGGGCAGGGGAGCGGTCAGGCACGCGGCCTCCCGCACCAGCACCCAGCCCGCCAGGCTGGTAACCAGCAGGAAAATCGGGCTGCTGTATCCATTGCCCGCCAGCCCCACAGAGCCGAGCCGTCCCAGAATCAGCAGCACCGCAAAGGCCGCTGCGGCAAAAATACCGCGCTGGTACGCCGGTATGCTTTCCCGCGTCGTGCGCCGCAGGACCGTGCCCAGGTAGAACAGGCAGTAGCAGCTGGCCGCAATGCCCAGCCCCCACACGTTCCATCCGGCCAGCCCGCAGCGCCAGCCCACCCACAGCAGCACGCCGGAAAAAAGTCCCTGCGGCAGCAGCGTATCGGCACCATGCAGCAGCCTTTGCAGAATAAATTCCACCAAAGCGTACAGAATAGATACTTGAAACAGTGCTTGGATGAACCACATCGCGCCGCCCAGCTGGGTGCCGCCGTCAAACACGCACCAGTGCACGGTGCGGCCAATCACATCCTTCATCGTCACGGGCGTTGTGACGGCATTGCCGGGAACCTGCAAAATGCGCTCATCACTCGTCAAAATATTCAGCTTTAAAAACAGGTTGTTCAGCACGGTAAAGGCGGTGTTTGCCAGCACAAAGGGCAGCCAGAGCGTGACGGCTTTGCGCTTGATAAAGTGCACCGGCCCGCCGCGCAGGCTGAAAAGCCAGCCGCTCAGCATAAAAAACAGGGCCATGTGGAACAGGTAGATGAAGTCCGTCCCGGGAAAGCCCGAATGCCCCAGCACCATAAGCACAATGCCGATGCCGCGCATACTATCTATTACAGGGTCACGCTGTTTTGCCATAAATCAGAACCTCACTGCGCGTTTTTGGCGCGGCATTTCGGGCAGATGTAGCGGATCGTCAGCGTGTAGCCGCGTACCTCGGTACCGATGGCGGACTCAATGTCGCGGATCAGCCCCACCACCGGCAGATCGGCCAGGTCGCCGCAGCTGTCACACAGCAGGTGGCCGTGGGGGGTCGGGTTGGCGTCGTAGCGGTCCGGGCCGTCGGGCATTTCCAGATGACCGATCTCACCGTCCAGCTCCATCAATTTCAGGTTGCGGTACACAGTGCCGCGCGCAATGTGCGGCATGGCCTGCCGCGCATGGCTGAAAATTTCGTCAGCGGTCAGATGCTCCGGGCATTTTTCACGCATGATACCCAAAATCAGGGCGCGTTGGCGGGTCATGGGCAGACCTCCTTTTCTGATTTAAGAATATATCTTATTCAGATAGTACACTAAAATGTATGCTTTGTCAACCGTCTGTGCAAAATCACCAAGATTCCATTCCGAAATTTTACTTGACAGGGGCTGTTTGTATGCTATAATAAAGTCAAATTAAGACTTATTCCTATTTCAACGGAGGTATTCATCATGGAACTCAGAGGCAGCAAGACCGAGAAAAACCTGTGGGAGGCTTTCGCAGGTGAGAGCCAGGCCCGGAACAAATACACCTATTTCGCGTCCAAGGCCAAGAAGGAGGGCTATGAGCAGATCAGCGCCATCTTCACCGAGACTGCCAACAACGAGAAGGAGCACGCCAAGATCTGGTTCAAGCTGTTGATGGAAAACGGCGAGATCCCCGACACGCTGACCTGCCTGAAGATGGCCGCCGCGGGCGAGAACGAGGAGCACACCTCGATGTACCCGCGCATGGCCGCCGAGGCGAAGGCGGAGGGCTTTACCCAGATTGCCGCGCTGTTCACGATGGTCGCCGCGATTGAGAAGGACCACGAGGAGCGCTACAAAGCGCTGGCCGCCAACATTGAGGCGGGCAAGGTCTACGCCCGCGAGACCGAGCAGGTCTGGCAGTGCCGCAACTGCGGGTTCGTCTATATCGGCCAGCACGCGCCGGTCAAGTGCCCGGTGTGCGCACATCCGCAGAGCTATTTTGAACTGAAGAGCAGCAACTATTAATTTGTAAAGAAGCGGCGGCCGCAGAGCTTCCGGGCGCATTTCCTATACGCCCCTACGTGTAGGGATCGATGCTTGGCATTACCCCGGGAGCTTTGCGGCTGCCGCTGTGTTATGTGCAAATGCCCGCTTCTGGCTGGTTCGTAGGGGAGGGTCTTGACCCTCCCGCAGGGCTTTGCGCCGCCGCCAGTGTCCCGGGAGACACTGCCCCCATTGGCTATTGCCGTAGGGCGGGGCTCTCTCACCCCGCCGCGGCGGCCTGGGGGCAGGCCGCCCTACGATTTTCATGGAAGATGTGCGCTGGCTCACGGGGCATCGGAAACGCCGCCCCCTACAGCTGCAATTTTTTCTCAAATTTTTGCTTGACAACCGCTCTATATCATGCTATATTGTTAGCGTTAGTTAAGGCTAACCGCAGAAAGTATCCGACCTTCGGAACAACCATAGCCCGCCCGGTGCGGTTCTCTCCCCGTGCCGGGCGGTTTTATGGGGCTGGCGGTTAGCAGGCACTAACTATTGTAGAGGTAAGGAGTCGTCTCATGCAGCAATCGCGTGTCATCCCCAGCCCGCGCAGCTTTGCCTGCGACCTGGCCACCCTATGCGCCCCCACACTTGCGGGGCTCAAGCCTGCCAGCCTGTTCCGCTACCAGCCCGCGCCCGGGCAGGATGCCGCCGCCATGGCCGCTGCCTGGCACGCCGCGCTGTCGCCCCGCGGGGTCACGGTGCGGGTGCTTAAGCAGTGTCCGCGCACCGGGGCTGTGCTGGTCTATGTATACCGCCCGGCCCGTGTGGCCAGGCTGTTGGCAGCGCCGCACATGCTGGACTTTCTGGCAGGGGAGGGCTACACCCCCGGCACCGCAGACGAGCTGCTGGACCAGCTGGCCGAAAGGCTCTGCTGCGAGGGAGATTTCCCGCATGAGATCGGCGTTTTTCTGGGCTACCCGCTGGCGGATGTCATCGGGTTCATCCAAAACCGCGGCAAAAACTTTACCGCGTGCGGCTATTGGAAGGTCTACACCGATCCCACCGCTGCGCAGGCAGAGTTTGACCGCTATAAAAAGTGCGAGCGCATCTACGCCCGCTGCTATTACAACGGCACCCCGATTAGGCGGCTGACAGTGGCCGCCTGACGATGCACCATAAAAATTATAAAAGGAGTAGTTATTTATGAGCAAGATTGCAGTTATCTATTGGAGCGGCACCGGCAACACCGAGGCCATGGCCGATTTGGTCGCCAACGCAGCTACCGCCGCCGGCGCTTCTGTTGACAAGTTCACCGCCTCCGAGTTCAACGTTTCCTCCGCCGGCGACTACACCGGCTTTGCGCTGGGCTGCCCCGCCATGGGCGCCGAGCAGCTGGAGGAGAGCGAGTTCGAGCCGATGTACCAGGATCTGCGCGGCTCTCTGAGCGGCAAACCCGTTGGCCTGTTCGGCTCCTACGGCTGGGGTGACGGCGAGTGGATCCGTACCTGGGCCGAGGACGCCGAGGCCGCCGGTGCCCGTCTGGTCGTTGAGCCCGTCATGGCCAACGGCTCCCCCGACGGCGACGCCGAGACTGCCTGCGCAGCCCTTGGCACCGCTCTGGCCAATGCCTGATTTTCTCCATATCCATCCATACCGGGAGGGGCAGCGATGCCCCTCCTTCTTTGTTTGTCCGGCAGGAGCCGGGCATGTGCGGCCCCTGCCGGGCAGTATCAAAAAAGATACCTCTTGACAAAAAGCAAAGCAGAAGTTAGTATATTCTAAGTCAAATTAGAAAGCACTAACTGGGAGGTTTTTTATGGCAAACGTCATTATTGTTCTGATTCTGGTGGCTGCCGTCGGCTACGGCATCTACAGCTTTATCCACCATCTGCGCCACGGCGGCGGCTGCTGCGGTGAGCATGACGCCCCCGCTAAAAAGGTCAGGGCGGCGGACACCAACAAGAGCCACTATTCGCACCGCCTCGTCATGGGCGTGGACGGCATGACCTGCCAGAACTGCCAGCGCCATGTGGAAAACGCATTGAACACCCTGCCCGACACGCTGGCCGAGGCGAACCTGAGCGCCCGGAACGTGACGGTCTGGACGAAGGCCGACGCCGACGAGGAGGTCATCCGCAAGGCCATCCGCGACGCAGGCTACCTGCCGCTGCGCACGAAGGAAAAGGTGTGATTTTTCGGGCATGTCCCGGCCTCTACCGCACTATGTAAAAAAGGAACAACCGCTTATGATGATCAACAAACGCCTGATTTCGATGATGGGCGACTCCAAACGGTACATTGCGTGGAATGTTGTGCTGCAATTCCTTGCGCTGCTGGCCAACATCGTGATGATCTTCGCTGTGTCCCGCTTTCTGGCGGGGCTGCTGGACGGCACGCCGGCCCTGCCCACCGCACTTCTGTACATCCTCGGTGCACTGATCGTGCGCTTTTTCTGCACGCGCGGCGCGGCGTCGGCCAGCTACAACGCCAGCTGCACCGTCAAAAAAACGCTGCGTGCCGCCATTTATGAAAAGCTGCTCCGCCTGGGCGGCAGCTACACCCAGGCCGTGCCCACCGCGGAGGTTTTGCAGCTGGCAGGCGAGGGCGTCGAGCAGCTCGAGACCTACTTCGGCGCGTATCTGCCGCAGTTTTTCTACGCCATGATCGCACCGGTCACGCTGTTTATTGCGCTGGCCCCAGTCAGTCTGCACGCGGCGGTCATCCTGATGATCTGCGTGCCGCTCATCCCGGTTTCCATCGTGGCTGTGCAGAAATTTGCTAAAAAGCTGCTGGGCAAGTACTGGGGCCGGTACGCTGCGCTGGGCGACAGCTTTTTGGAGAACCTGCAAGGGCTGACCACGCTCAAGATTTATCAGGCCGACGGGGCCCGCCACGCGGCCATGAACCGTGAGGCCGAGCACTTCCGCAAGGTGACGATGAAGGTGCTGACGATGCAGCTCAACTCGATCATCGTCATGGACGTCATCGCCTACGGCGGCGCGGCGCTGGGAATCATCGTGGCCGCGAAGGAGTTCGCCGCGGGCCGTGTGGCGCTGTCGGGCGCGCTCTGCATCATTCTGCTGTCGGCGGATTTCTTCCTGCCGATGCGCGCGCTGGGGTCGTACTTCCACGTTGCCATGAACGGCATGGCCGCCAGCGACAAAATTTTCAAGCTGTTGGATTTGCCCGAGGGCAGCGCCAGGACAGCCCAGCTCGGCGCGGACTGTGCGATTGCCTGCCGTGACCTGCACTTTGGCTACACGCCTGAAAAAGAAACGCTGAATGGCTTAAATTTTGACTTCCCGCAGGGCAGTTTCACCGCGCTGGTGGGCGAGAGCGGCTGCGGCAAGTCCACGATTGCCGCCGTGCTGACCGGGCGCGTGTCCGGCTACACGGGGCATGTGACCATCGGCGGGCAGGAGCTTTCCGCCGTCAGCGAGACCAGCCTGCTCAAAAATGTAACGCTCGTCAGCCTGGGCAGCCACCTCTTTAAAGGTACGGTGGCCGACAACCTGCGGATGGCCGCGCCCGGCGCAGACGACGGTGCGCTGTGGGGCGCGCTGGAGCAGGTGAATCTGGCGGACTTCCTGCGCTCGATGGACGGACTGGACACCCCGCTGACCGAGGGCGGCGGCAACCTGTCCGGCGGCCAGCGGCAGCGGCTGGCACTGGCCCGCGCACTGCTGCATGACAGTCCCGTCTACATTTTTGACGAGGCAACGTCCAACATCGACGTGGAGAGCGAGAACGACATCATGGCGGGCATCCACCGGCTGGCCGGGCGCAAAACGGTCATCCTGATTTCTCACCGCCTTGCCAACGTGACAAAGGCGGACAATATTTACGTGCTGGATCACGGCCATCCGGCAGGGCAGGGCACGCACGAGGCACTGCTGGCGCAGGGCGGACTATACGCCGACCTGTGGAACCGCCAGCAGGCACTGGAAAACTACGGGAAGGAGGCACAGTGATGGAAAACAAACGTACCCGCGGCAATTTCAACGTCATGTGCCGCCTTGTAGGGCTGGTACGCCCTCTCGCCCCGGTCATGGTCTGCGCCGTGCTTCTGGGCGTGGAGGGCTTCCTCTGCGCCATCTTCATCCCGGTTCTGGGTGTGTATGCGCTGCTGGACAGCCTGCATTTTGCGGTGCCCGTTGTGCTCAAAACCGCCTGTATTTTGCTGCCGATTCTGGCCGTGGCCCGCGGCGTACTGCACTACACGGAGCAGGGCTGCAACCATTTTATTGCGTTCAAGCTGCTGGCGCTCATCCGGGACAAGGTCTTTGGCGTGCTGCGCCAGCTGGCCCCCGCCAAGCTGGAGGGCCGCGACAAGGGCGACCTGATTGCCGTGCTGACCGCTGACATTGAGCTGCTGGAGGTTTTTTACGCGCACACGATCTCGCCCATCTGCATTGCCGTCATCGTAAGCGTCGTTATGGCGTGCTTTATGGGCAGCTATGCACCCGCGCTGGGGCTGTACGCGGCGCTGGCCTACGCCGTCATCGGCATCGGCATACCCGTGGCAGCCGCCAGAGGTGCGCGCAAATCGGGCGAGAGCTTCCGCGCGGAGTTCGGCGCGCTGAACGGCTTTGTGCTGGACAGTCTGCGTGGCGTGCGGGAGAGCCTGCAATACAACGACGGCGCGCATCGGCTGGCACAAATCAACCAGCGCACCGACGCGCTGGCCGGGCAGGAGCGCCGCCTGAAGGAGGCCGGCGGCACGGCACAGGCCGTGACCGGGGCCATCATCCTGCTGCTGGACGCCGGTATGCTGGCGCTGGCAGGCAGCCTGTTCATGGCGGGTGCCATCGGGTTTGACGGTGTGCTCGTCAGCGTTGTGGCACTCATGAGCAGCTTCGGCCCGGTCATCGCGCTGGCGAATCTCGGCACCGGGCTGCAAAGCACCTTCGCCGCGGGCAACCGCGTTCTGGATATTCTCGATGAGCAGCCCGCTGTGCGCGAGGTCACCGACGGCAGGGACATTGTGTTCCGCGGTGCCGACGCCTGCCGCGTGACCTTCGGCTACCGCGACAGCGAGATTTTGAAGGAGGTCAGCCTGCACATCCCGGAGCACGGCATCGTGGGCATCACGGGCCGCAGTGGCAGCGGCAAATCCACGCTGCTCAAGCTGCTCATGCGGTTCTGGGACACGGATTTAGGACAGGTCGAGATCTCCGGCGAGAACATCAAGGGCATCAACACGGCGTCGCTGCGCGCGGCGGAGAGCTTCGTCGAGCAGGACACCGTGCTGTTCCATGACAGTATTGAAGAAAATGTCAAAATTGCCAACCGGAACGCGACCCATGAGCAGGTCGTGGCAGCCTGCAGGAAGGCGTCCATCCACGACTTCATCATGACACTGCCGCAGGGCTACGACACGCCCGTCGGGGAGCTGGGCGATACCCTCTCGGGCGGCGAGCGGCAGCGGCTCGGTGTGGCGCGGGCATTTCTGCACGATGCACCGTTCATTCTACTGGACGAACCGACAAGCAACCTCGACAGCCTGAACGAGGCCGCCATCTTGCGCAGTTTGGCCGAGGAGCGGGCCAGCAAGACCGTGGTGCTCGTATCTCACCGCGCCTCGACGATGCGAATTGCTGACACGACGTACTCTGTGGAAAACGGGAGGATGAGCTGATGGCCGTTGCGAACACTGTAGGGGGCGGCGTCCCCGACGCCCCGGAGAAGAAGCGCCAACAGGAAAAGGCCACCGTCGGCCTGATGATTGAGCTATACTGCCGCGGCCATCACGGCACGCCCAAGGGCCGACTCTGCCCCGACTGCGCGGTCCTGCGGGACTACGCCGACGCGCGGGTGGACCACTGCCCGCATATAGCGACCAAAACGTTCTGCAGCGTCTGCCAAACACACTGCTACAAGCCCGAGATGCGGGAGCGCATCCGCCAGGTCATGCGCTGGAGCGGTCCGCGGATGCTGTTCCACCATCCCGTTTTGGCGGTGCGGCATCTGGCAGAGACGCGGAAGCAGAAAAAGGGGCAATAAGATATTGAATATGCCGGAAGGGGAGAGAGGTCCCTCCGGCTTTTTTGCTGTCTGTAGGGGCCGGGCACGCCCGGCCCGGCTCCTTCCCCGCAAACGAGCGCCCACGTATAGCCGCGGGCGGGGCATGCCCCGCCCCTACAGACCGGCCCCTACCGGGTGGTTTCCGTAAGCGCGCATCACTGCCCGGCTTCTGCCGTGATGCTTTCACAATTTGTTCAAAGCTGCACAATTTAAGTTAGCAATAACTATCTACTTTTCACAAACCTGTTTGGTTAGCCTAACTTCCGTATTGACATCGGGAGTTAGTGGTGGTAAACTACCATCGTAAGCGGTTAGAGCGTTCTAACCGCATGCTTTTGCTCCAAGCGTTAGCATAGGCTAATATATTGCAAAATCGCAAAAGGGGAGTGTGTGGAATGCCTTTAACGATGACTAAAGCAGGCGATACCGTTACCATCCGAAAGATCACCGGCAAGGATGAGGTCCGCCAGCATCTGGCCGAGCTTGGCTTTGTCGTGGGGGAGACCGTTACCGTGGTCAATGAGATCAGCGGCAACCTCATCCTTCAGGTCAAGGAAGCGCGCATCGCGCTGGATAAGACCCTGGCCATGCGCATTATCGTTGCGTAAGAAATTTGGAATCACAGCCCCTCGGCTGTTTGATTGATTGTACCAAGAGGAGGAACGAAGTATGAAGACTCTGAAAGATGTACAGGTCGGCGAGACCGTCACCGTAGCCAAGCTGCACGGCGAGGGCCCTGTCAAGCGCCGCATCATGGACATGGGCCTGACCAAGGGCACCAAGGTTTACGTCCGCAAGGTCGCACCTCTGGGCGACCCGATGGAGCTGACCGTCCGCAACTACGAGCTCAGCGTCCGCAAGGCTGACGCCGAAATGATCGAAGTTGAGTGAGTTCTGAAAAAGTAAAGAAAGGGGTTTAACCAATGGCAATTAAAATTGCTCTGGCAGGCAACCCGAACTGCGGTAAAACCACCCTGTTCAACAGCCTGACCGGTTCTAACCAGTATGTCGGCAACTGGCCCGGCGTTACCGTCGAGAAGAAGGAAGGCAAGCTCAAGGGCCACGATGACGTCGTGATCCAGGACCTGCCCGGTATCTACTCTCTGTCTCCCTACACGCTGGAGGAGGTCGTTGCCCGCGGCTACCTCGTCAATGAGAAGCCCGACGCCATCCTGAATATCATCGACGGTACCAACATCGAGCGTAACCTCTACCTGACCACCCAGCTGATTGAGCTCGGCATCCCCGTAGTCATGGCCGTCAACATGATCGACCTCGTCCGCAAGAACGGCGACAAGATCGACCTGAAGAAGCTGTCCAACGAGCTGGGCTGCGAGGCCGTCGAGATCTCCGCCCTGAAGAACGAGGGCAGCGAGAAGGCTGCCGAGCTGGCCGTCGCCGCTGCCAAGAAGGGCAAGGCAGGCGAGCTGCCTCACGTCTTTACCGGCAGCGTTGAGCATGCCATCGCCCACATTGAGGAGTCCATTCAGGGCAAGGTCGATGACCGCTTCCTGCGCTGGTACGCTGTCAAGCTGTTTGAGCGCGACGACAAGGTCCAGGCTGAGCTGAACCTGAACAAAGAGCTGCTAGACCACATCGACGCCCACATCACCGACTGCGAGAAGGAAATGGACGATGACGCCGAGAGCATCATCACCAACCAGCGCTACGCTTACATCAACGGCGTTGTTGACAAGGCCGTCAAGAAGAAGCCCCGCACCGAGAACCTGACCGCCTCCGATAAGATCGACCAGTTCGTTACAAACCGTATTCTGGCGCTGCCGATCTTCGCGCTCATCATGTGGCTGATGTACGCCATCGCGATGGGCACCTCCGTTGCGGACGGCGGCATCGGCATCGGCACCTTTGCCACCGACTGGACGAACGATGTTCTGTTCGGTGAGATCGTCCCGAATGCCCTCGGCGGCCTGCTGGAGAGCATCGGTGTTGCTGGCTGGCTGTACGGCCTGATCATGGACGGCATCGTCGCCGGTGTCGGCGCGGTTCTGGGCTTCGTTCCCCAGATGCTCGTTCTGTTCTTCCTGCTGTCCATCCTGGAGGACGTCGGCTACATGGCCCGTGTTGCCTTCATCATGGACCGTATCTTCCGCCGCTTCGGCCTGTCCGGCAAGAGCTTCATCCCCATTCTGGTTGGTACCGGCTGCGGCGTTCCCGGTGTTATGGCTTCCCGTACCATCGAGAACGAGCGTGACCGCCGTATGACGATCATGACCACCTGCTTCATTCCCTGCGGTGCCAAGATGCCCATCATCGGCCTGATCGCAGGTGCTCTGTTCGGCGGCAGCAGCTGGGTCGCCACCTCTGCTTACTTCATCGGCTTTGCAGCCATCATCATCTCCGGCATCATCCTGAAAAAGACGAAGTTGTTCGCCGGTGATCCTGCTCCGTTCGTTATGGAGCTGCCCGCTTACCATGTGCCCGCATGGGGCAACGTCCTGCGCGCTACTTGGGAGCGCGGCTGGTCCTTCATCAAGCGTGCCGGCACCGTCATTCTGGCTGCCACCATCATCCTGTGGTTCCTGCAGGGCTTCGGCTTCGAGAACGGCGCGTTCACGATGGTCGAGGATCAGGACAACTCCATCCTGGCTATCGTTGCAAGCGCAATTTCCTGGATCTTCATCCCGCAGGGCTTCGGCAACTGGCGTGCAACCGTCGCGTCCATCTCCGGCCTGATTGCCAAGGAGAATGTTGTCGGTACCTTCGGTGTTCTGTATCACTATGCTGACGAGCTGTCTGACAACGGCGACGAGATCTGGCCCGAGGTTGCTGCCAGCTTCACCGCGATCTCCGCTTACAGCTTCATGATCTTCAACCTGCTGTGCGCTCCCTGCTTCGCTGCTATGGGCGCCATCAAGCGCGAGATGAACAACGGCAAGTGGACTGCTATCGCCATCGGCTATATGTGCCTGTTTGCCTACTGCGCTTCTCTGGTCGTTTACCAGATCGGCGGCCTGATCACCGGTGAGGTCAGCTTCAACATCTTCACCATTGTGGCAATCGCCATCATCGCCTTCACGATCTACCTGCTGTTCCGCCCCAACAAGTACGAGGGTGTCAACGAGGTTTCGTTCGATTCCAAGAAGGCTGTTGCTTCCAAGTAATCTTGAATGTATAATACTACCGTATTCTTCCGGAAAGGAGCGGACTTTTTATGATGGAGTTTTTAGCTGCTAATTTTAACCTGCCTACGATTATCGTTTCGATTTTCGTGTTTGGCGGTACCGGCTGGCTCTTGTATCATGAACACAAGACCGGCGGCCTCGGCTGCTGTGACGGCTCCTGCGGGGGCGGCGGCTGCGGCAGTCACGGCGGCTGCACAGGTAATTGTAAGACCTGCGGCGGTGCCTGTCACAGTAAGTAAAGCATAAGTGCCTGAAGGGGGCGCGGGTCCGTTCGTGGCCCGCGCCCCCTTTTAGTTTGGTATAAGGAGAGATGTACCTTGACCCTGACCGATTCCAGCCTGCGTTATCTGCTGGCCATCCACCATCTGGCGCTGCAAAGCACCGAGGTCTCGCCGCTGGCACTGGCGCAGGCCATGGGCGTGACCAAGCCCAGCGTCACCAGCATCCTGACCAGCCTGATGAAGCAGGGGGTCATTGTGCGGCGGCGGTACGGCAAAATTTACATCACGGACCGCGGCGTGCTCTACGCGCGCTATTACGACGAGCTGGTCGAGAAGATTTTGCAGCACTTCCCGCTGGAGGGGGATTTTACCACCGAAGAAATCCCCGCTAAACCGCAAAAAGTTTGCAGCGCAGGTCTTGGAAGACAAGGCAAAATCCAGCAGCCTGTATGACCTTTATCTAAATCATGTTCCGAACGCAATTAGTTGCATGATCGCTGGACACGACATAATCGGCGTGACGCCTGAAATGGTAGGAGTTTTCAAGGTACTGCGCATAGCGCTGGATGAACAGGCTTTTTTTGAACGGCTTAAAGAAGAAGGCAGAAGCAGCTACACCTACGAGGAGCTTTTTGAAGAAGTTGTCACCCCGATCATCAAGCTATAGACCCAAGGCCCAGCCCCGTGAAAGCCGGGGCCACCTGAAATGGCGCGGCGCTCATCGTCTGAAAGGAGGGCAAGCGTGAAACTGCGTGAGCTGCTGGAGGTGATCCCCCTTGCAAATC
>OHYG01000640.1_pt1 | contig 12749 bp, 10 predicted proteins | sample 1580221 | NCBI WGS metagenome assembly OHYG01 (sample SAMEA3882521, study PRJEB24775) | human gut metagenome | biome: human-associated habitat; feature: intestine environment; material: feces | place: Netherlands | collected 2009/2010 | reverse complement strand
GGCCAAGGGCGGCGTCATCGCATGCCTGCTGCCCGCGACGAGTTTCAACCTCGGCGCGGTGTTCGCGCCCGCGCGCGACATGGTCAAAGCCGGCGTGCCCGTTGCAATGGCGACGGACTTCAACCCAGGCTCCTGCCCGTGCCTGAACATGCAGTTTGTCATCAACCTCGGCTGCCTCAAGTACAAGCTGACGCCGGAGGAGGTCCTCACGGCTGTCACGCTCAACGGCGCCGCGGCGATCGACCTTGCCGACAAGGTCGGCTCTGTCGAAGAGGGCAAGCTGGGCGACCTTGTCATCTGGGACGCGCCCGACCTCGACTACATCTGCTACCGCGTTGGCAGCAATCTTGCAAAAACCGTCATCAAGCGCGGCGAGATCGTGTAAGAGAACGGTAGAGGGAGAACATGATGGATCGGACTGACTACCAAATCCTCAACCTCCTCCAGGACGACAGCCGTTGCACGCTGCGCCGCATGGGAGACCTTGTGGGGCTGACGCCGCCCGCCGTGTCGGAACGCATTCGCCGGATGGAGGAAAGCGGCGTGATCCGCGGCTATCACATCGACATTGACCGCACGAAGCTCGACTGCAACATCACAGGCTTTATCTCTGTTGCGCTCGAGCCGGACAAGTACGACAAATTCTGCGATTTCTGCGCCTCGCAGAGCGCCATCATCAGCCACTATCACGTGGTGGGTGAGTTCAACGCGCTGCTCCGCTTCGCCGTGCGCGACACACAGCAGCTCGACCAGCTTCTCTCCCTCATCAAGAAGTTCGGCGACTCGCGCACCTCGATCGAGCTCAAGACGCTCTTCGACAGCAAGGAGATCCCGCTGCCGTAACACAACATTCCCTTTGCACCAAGCAGGGCAGCTTTGGCCGACTCCGCATAAGAAAACATGCGCCGTAAAAGGCAAATTTTGCACGGGCTCCTTCGTTGCGCCGTCTTGCCATGCGTCAGCATGCCCGCGCCGTCGCGCCTCAGCTCCGCACAAAATTTGCTCTTTTTCGGTGCGAAGCAGTTTTGCCAATGAATTTTTGAGATGAAATCAGCTGAAAAAATCTCCCCATACTGGCGTATGGGGAGATTTTTTCGGTTGTATTTCAGCCAAAAAGGCGCAGGCAAAACCGCATGTTTTCTTATGCGGAGTCGGCCTTGGGCCGCCCTGCTTTTTTGCGCGATCTGAATGCCCCCTTGCTTTTTTGGGGACATTCCCGCGCATCTGTGTATTGCGAAGAAAGGCGAAAACTGCTATACTTTAATTTACTGAATGAGCATCATTTGAGGAGGGAATCTATCGTGCAGCTTGAACAGAGGCAGACGCTGAGCCAAAAGCTCGTGCTGACGCAGACGATGCGCCAGTCGCTCGACTGTTTGCAGCTCTCCGCGCCGGAGCTGAGCGAATACGTGCAGGAAGTCGCGCTCTCAAACCCGCTGCTCGACGTACAGTCCCCCACCTATTACGAGACCGAGCTCCCCAGCGAGGCCGCTCCCGCCGAGCGTGAACCGCTCGAGGTGCGCGAGGCGGACTCATGGCGCGGCGTCACCTCCTCTGGCATGGAGGATGTGCAGGACTTCACCGCCTTTTTGACGCGCGAAAAGACGTTCCGCGACCACCTGACCGAGCAGATCGGGCAGATGAAGCTCGTCGACGACGAGCTTCTGCGCCTGTGCCGCTTTTTGATCGACTGTCTCGACGAGCGCGGCTATCTCGACTGCCCGCTCGAAGAGCTGTCACGCGAATTCGACATCCCGCTCTTCTCGCTCGAGCAGGCACTCTTCGCCGTGCAGATGCTCGACCCGCCGGGCGTCGGCGCGCGGAACCTGTCGGAATGCCTGACGCTCCAGCTCGCGCAGGGCCGCTCGCTCGACCCGCTGGCGCTGAAGATCTCGCGCGATGGGCTCGAACTGCTCGGCAAGCGCAACTTTTCCAGCCTTGCCGTTCTGCTCGGCGTCAGCGTCGGTGAAGCCAGGGCCGCTGCGGCCAAGATACTCGCGCTCAACCCGATCCCCTCGCGCAGCTTTGCCGGCAGCGAGCAGATCGCCTACGTCGCCCCCGATGCGGAATTTTCCGTGCAGCAGGGTCAGCTCGTCATCGAGCTCAACGAGCGTATTCTGCCGCACCTGTCCGTCAACGCCGAATACGCCGCGCTGATGAACACGAGCGACGACCCCGAGGTCCAGCGCTACGTGAAAGAAAAGCTCTCCGAAGCACAGGCCCTCATCAAGGGCGTCCACACCCGCTGTGACACGCTCGTACAGATGCTCACGCTCATCGGGCGCGAGCAGCACGGCTTTTTCTGTGGCGGCGAGGCACTGCTGCCCGTGACGATGCAGCAGCTTTCCGAAAAAATGGGCGTCAGCACCTCCACCGTGAGCCGTGCGGCGCAGAATAAATACATTCAGTTCCAGGGCAGGATCATCCCCGTGCGCAGCTTTTTCACCACGGCGATCCGCCCCGACGCGGCAGTCTCGTCCCACGCGGTCAAGCAGCGGCTGCAAAGCCTCATTCGTGCAGAGGACCCGGCCGCGCCGCTCTCGGACGAGGCGCTTCGTCTGGCGCTCTCGGCTCTCGGCATCGAGGTCAGCCGCCGCGCCGTCGCCAAGTACCGCGCGGAAATGGGCATTCCGTCCTCGTCCCAGCGCAAAAAGCGCTGAGCGCGGGGCGCGATCCAATATTTTGTCAGGAGGAGCATGCTCTATGGCCAGCGTCTACGACCGCACCGACATCTACGACCTCTTCGACTCCCCGAAAAAGGATGCACAGACCCTCTCCCACTGGCAGGCCGTTTTCGACGGCAGGCCCATTCGCTCGGCGCTCGATGTGAGCATCGGGACGGGCTCGCTCACGCTGCCGCTCGGGCAGCTCGGCGTCTCGCTGTATGGCTCCGATTTGAGCGACAGCATGCTCGCGCGCTGCCGCAAAAAGGCGGACGAGCGTGGCATCGCCATCGACCTGCGGCAGAGCGATTTCCGCGACCTGACGTCTCATTTTGACCGCAGCTTCGACTGCGTGATGAGCACCGGCAACTCCCTTGCCTACGTGACAAACAACGAGATCACCGGCGTTTTGGAGCAGATGGACGCGCTCGTGGAGCCCGGAGGCTGCCTCTACTTCGACCTTCGCAACTGGGACCGTATCGTGGGGCAGAAAAAGCGTTTTTACTGCTACAATCCCGCCTTTCTGCCAAACGGCGACCGCGTGAACCTCATGCAGGTCTGGGACCATTTATCCGACGGCTCCATTGTCTTCAATCTTATCTACACCTTCGAGCGCGATAACAAAATCTTCCAAAAAGAGCGTTTTGAGGAGCACTACCACCCCGTGCCGCAGAAATTACTGCTCGACAAGCTCACGCAGCTCGGCTATCAGGACATTCAGGTCAAGGCCTTCCCCGTGCAGTTCGGCGTGTTTGACATCGAAAACAGCGAGTGGTACTGTGTACTGGCGCACAAAGCAAAATAATCGTTGCCTTTTTCGCAAAAAGAGCATGATAGGAGATAATATCGTGCGCGGCGGCCAGCGCCGCGCGTTTCAACAGGAGGAAATTATCATGGACGGTATGAAAAATATCAGCAAGGCAGAGGTTCTGACCCTGCGCGATCAGGTCGCCTATCAGTCCGGTCAGGTCGTCAGCCGCACGCTGGCGCAGAACGAGCACGTGAGCGTCACGCTCTTCTCGTTTGACAAGGGTGAGGAGATCAGCACCCACGAATCCGGCGGCGACGCGATGGTCACCTGCCTCGACGGCGTGGGTCGGATCACGATCGACGGCGTCGAGCACATCCTGCACGAGGGCGAATCCATCGTCATGCCCGCGCGTCACCCGCACGCGGTGTACGGTCAGGAGCAGTTCAAGATGCTGCTCGTCGTGGTGTTCTGATCTTTTTATTTACCGAAAAGGTGCGAAAGCAGTCTGTTTTCGTGCCTTTTTCGCGCCTTTACCGCAAGGTGGCGCATTATCGCGCCGCATGCTTCTTTGCGTGGCCCGAATGAAGCTTCATCCATCGGCCCAATTTTTCGCTTCCGATTTTAACATATCATTTTCTCATTAATACTTGACAAAATGTAATGGTATGGTATAATGATGCCAATTTCCGCAGCAAAGGAGGCGATCGTTTGAACACCATGGTTACGTCCAAAAATGTCAATTTTGGAGTAAGCTGGCGACTGATCGTTGGCGTAGAGGGGCATTCGTCCGAATCTAAGTCGTCGAAGCAGTCGGCAGCGGTTTGATCGACCTCATTTTCCAAAGCTCGGTTTGATTCGCTGCCTGCAATGATCGGCAGCATGGATCCGGTATGTTCCATTGATCTGGCAAAGCACTTGTGGAATGTTACAAGCATGGGAGTATCCCCTTGCAATGTCAGAGCGCGGGAACAGACCGGTTTTTTTGTTACCCGAATCATTCAGGACGGGGCATTTTTGCCCCACCGCCATGAAAGGATATTTCTCACCATGAAACGCAAGCTCTCCGCCAAAGAATACACCTATGTTGCCAGCATGCTCTTCGGCCTGTTTTTCGGCGCCGGCAACCTCATCTTTCCCGTACACCTCGGCCAGATGGCCGGTTCCAACGTTTGGCAGGCCATTCTGGGGCTTCTCATCACTGGCGTGGGTCTGCCGCTGCTCGGCGTGGCCGCGCTCGGCATCAGCCGCTCCAACGGTCTTTTTGACCTGAGCAGCAAGGTCAACCGCCCCTACGCGATGTTCTTCACCTGCGCGCTGTATCTGACCATTGGGCCGTTTTTCGCCATTCCCCGCTGCGCGACGACGTCATTCACCGTGGGACTTGAGCAGGTGCTTCCGCAAAATGGCAGTAACACACTGTACCTGCTGCTCTTCTCGGTAGCGTTTTTCGCCGCGGCGCTCTTTTTCGCACTGCGCCCGGGCAAGATCCTGACCTGGGTCGGCAAAATTCTGAACCCCTGCTTTCTCGTCTTCCTCGGCATTCTGGTCGTCGTCGCGCTCCTCTCTCCGAGTGCGGCCATCGCGGATGTCGAGCCGCTCGGCGACTACGCGTCCCAGCCGTTTTTCGCTGGTTTCCTCGAAGGGTACAACACCATGGACGCGCTGGCGAGCCTTGCGTTCGGCATCATCGTCGTGCAGGTCATCCGCGACCTCGGCGTGGACGATCCCACCGCTGTGGCGGGGAGCACCGTCCGCGCGGGCATTTTCAGCAGCCTTCTGATGGCGTTCATCTATATCGCCGTCACGATCGCCGGCACGCAGAGCCGCGGCGTGCTTGAAGCCAGCGAGAACGGCGGCACAGCGCTCGCGCAGATCGCGCAGCACTACCTCGGCTCCGCCGGTCTCTTCATCCTCGCCGCCACGGTGACGCTCGCGTGCCTCAAGACCGCCGTCGGTCTCATCACGAGCTGCGCCGAGACGTTCAGCGCGCTCTTCCCCGACGGGCCAAAGTACCGCATCTGGGCAATCATTTTCAGTCTCGTGTCGCTGCTGTTTGCGAACCTCGGCCTCAGCGCCATCATCAGCTATTCGCTGCCGGTGCTGATGTTCCTCTATCCGCTCTCCATCGCTCTCATTGCGCTGGCGCTGCTCGGTAAATTCTTCGGCCACGACCGCACGGTGTACTGCTGGACGATCGGCTTCACGCTCATCGCTGCCGTTTACGATCTGATCATCGCGCTGCCCGAGAGCGTGTTCAACGCCATCCACGGTCCGGCCATCAAGGCGTTCGGTCAGCAGTACCTACCGTTTGCCGACCTCGGCCTCGGCTGGATCTGCCCGACGCTTATCGGCGCGGCCATCGGCCTTATTCTGCACTTCATGCGCGGGAACAGGGCCAAGGCGTGAACCCCTTACAAGTCAAAAATCCGTCCGGTCGATGACCGGACGGATTTCTTTTATTTATCGCGTGTTTTCGCCGCTCACAGCGTCGCGGCAAACTTCGTCACCGCGGCAAGGCCGTCTCTGAGCGTGTTGACGTCGCAGGCGTAGCCGACGCGCATGCTGTGGGGCTGCTCGAAGCAGTCGCCCGGCGTGACGAACGCACCGGTCTCGTGGTACATGCGCTTGCAAAACTCGTAGGAGGGGATATCGAAATCGTAGTAAACGAGCGCGGTCGTACCGGCTTTGGGCTTGGTGTAGAAAAAGTGCGGATTTTCCTTGATCCAGTCATCGAGGATGGCGAGGTTCTCGCGCACGATGCGCTGATTGCGCTTGAGCATCACGTCGCTGTGGCGCAGGGCGATGGACGCGATCGCATCGTCGAACATGCCGCAGCTAATTAAATTGTAGTCGCGGTGCGACAGGAACGCCTTGCGCGCCGCTTCATCGTGCGTGGCGATCCAGCCCATGCGAAGGCCCGCGAGCGAGAAGACCTTGGACATGCTGCTGACCGAGATGCCCTTTTCGTACAGGTCGACGATGGACTCGCACCACTCGTCCTCCTGCGTCAGGTGGCGGTAGACCTCGTCGCAGAGGATGTACGCGCCCACGCCGCGGGCGATCTCCACGATGCTCTCAAGCAGCTCCTTACTCATCAGCGCACCGGTGGGGTTGTTGGGGTTGTTGATGCAGATCATTTTCGTCTCGGGCGTGACGAGGCTCTTGAGCTCATTCAGGTCGGGGAGATAGTCGTTTTCCTGCTTTAGGTGCATGATGGCGACGTCCGCGCCGATGGCCTCGGGGATGGAGTAGAGCTGCTGATAGGTCGGCATGATGCTGACCACGCGGTCGCCCGCGGAAATGAGCGAGCAGAACACATGATGGTTCGCGCCCGCCGCGCCGTGCGTGAGCACGACCTCATCGGCCTTGATCGTGTGATAGAGCTTGGAAATGCCGCTGCGCAGCGCCTCGCTGCCCCAGATATCGCCATAGGTCAAGCGCTGGGCACAGAAGTCCTTCAAAAAGTCCTCCTTGTTCTCGCCCGTGAGCTTGAAAAGCTCGTCGAGCGAAACGGAGTCGACGCAGGTCTCGGCGATGTTGTAGAGCGCACCCACCTCGTACTCGTTCATCCATTCTTCCACAGCAAAGGGCTTGATGTTCATATCCTTCTCCTTTTCTCTATAAAAAAGTAACAGCACCCACGACCCAGCCTTATCCGGTCGCCCGGAATACCTACGGCTCAGTCATGGATGCCTTTTCTCCCCGGCCGGTGCCAAAGGAGGCATTGATGATGAAGTTGATTGTATTATAATGCATTTTTATAGGATGTCAAGCGGGAAAACGCAAAATGTTCAATCTCTTATCGGGTGAATATTCAGTTTTCTGCATTGCTCGCGCAGACTTTCCCGCCGCCGCGCCGCACAGCGTCTTTTTCTTGCCCTTTTTCGCGCGGACTGCTATACTGGGAAAAACGACGAAAGTGAGAACGATCATGCCGAATTTTGATCCGTTAACTTACCGATATTCTTCCCGCCGCAACGTGGTCTACGCCAAAAACGGCGTGTGCTGCACGTCCGTTCCCCTCGGCGCACAGGTCGGCCTCGACGTGCTGAAAAATGGCGGCAACGCCGTCGATGCCGCCGTCGCCATGGCCGGCGCGATGCCGCTGCTCGAGCCGACGGGCAACGGCCTTGGGTCCGACTGTTTCGCGCTCGTGTGGATCGAGAAGGAAAAAAAGCTCTACGGCTTGAACGCCAGCGGCGTTGCGCCGATGGCGCTGAGCGCGGACGAGGTCCACGCCAAAGGCTTTGACGCTGTCCCCGAAGAGGGCTGGCTCCCCACGATGGTCCCGGGCGCGCCCGCGGGCTGGGCGGCGCTCAATGCGCGCTTTGGCACAAAGCCGCTCTCCGAGCTCTTCGCCCCCGCCATTTCCTACGCCGAAAACGGCTATGCCGTGCCCGTCAATGTCGGCAAGCTCTGGGCGCGCGACAGCAAGCGCATCGCCAGGGTCATGGCGCAGGACCCCGCCCCCTATGAATACTGGTGGAAGAGCTTTATGAAGCCGGACGGCTCGCCGTACCGCGCGGGCGATGTCTTCCGTTTCCCCGCCTATGCCGACACCCTGAATGGGTCGAACCCATCACGCAGGACTACCGCGGCTACACCGTCTGCGAGATCCCGCCCAACGGCCACGGCATCACGGTGCTGATGGCACTCGGCATGCTCAACGGGCTGACACTGCCCGAGCAGCGCGAGGACGCGGACTACTATCACAAGGTCATGGAGGCCATCAAGCTCGCCTTTGCCGACACGAAGACCTACGTCGCCGACCCGCGCTATATGAAAACGAAGGTCAGCGAGCTGCTCTCGCCCGACTATCTTGCTGCCCGCCGCGCACTCATCACAGACAAGGCGCTCGAGCCCAAAGCGGGCGACCCGCACTGCGGCGGCACGATCTACCTCTGCACCGCAGACAGCGAGGGCAACATGGTCTCGCTCATCCAGAGCAACTACTGCGGCTTTGGCGCGGGCATCGCCATCCCCGGCACGGGCATCTCGCTTCAGGACCGCGGCGCGAACTTCTCCCTCGACCCGAAGAGCGATAACTATTTGGAGGGCGGAAAGAAGTCCTACCACACGATCATCCCGGGCTTTCTGCTCAAGGACGGCGAGGCCGTCGGCCCGTTCGGCGTGATGGGCGCGTTCATGCAGCCGCAGGGGCAGGTCGAGGTGCTGACGAGCACCATCGATTACGCCATGAACCCGCAGGAGGCGCTCGACGCGCCGCGCATCCAGTGGATCGGCGGCAAAAAGCTCCAGATCGAGCGCGAGGCGGGCGAGGCGATCGCCGAGCAGCTGCGAGCAATGGGGCACGAGGTCGAGATCGTCGACGACTGCACGGCCATGGGCCGCGGCGAGATCATCTGGAAGTGCGAAAACGGCGTTTACGCCGCGGGCACCGAACCGAGATGCGACGGCACGGTCGCAAGTTGGTAATAAAGCAAAAAAAGGGGGCTTCCCGACGGGAAGCCTCCTTTTTTGCACATTTTTCAAAATTAAACCTTGGCCTCGCTGTTGTGCTTGCTGGCGACGTAGCTTCTCATCGAGTTCACGACGATGGTCGCGCCGAGCACGATGAGCAGCACCGCGATGATGAGCTGCAAGCCGTTGGCGATAAACACCGCGCCCCAGGTCGTCTCGCCCGCGGGGATGGTGACGGCAGCGGCATTTTGGATGGCGCTCACCATGGCCATCAGGCGCTGCACGAGCGCCGTGAACGTGACGCAGAGCATGATGACGAGCGGCGGGAAGAGCATCTTGTTGCTGCGGCCCGTGACCTTGAGGAAAACGCACAGCGTGATGAGAACCAGCGCGGAAAGGAGCTGGTTGGCCGAGCCGAACAGCGGCCAGATGTTGGAGTAGCCGATCTTCGTGAGTACGTAGCCGAGCACGAGCGTCAGTACGGTGGAGAAATACGTGTTGCACAGGAGCTTGCGCCAGGGCTCGGCGTGGGCCATGTCGTCCACACTGAAAAGCTCCTGGAAGCTCATGCGCGCGATACGCGCGACGGCATCAAGGCTCGTGAGGGCGAGGGCGGAGACGCACATCGTCATAAAGACCGTGGCGGCGTAGTTCGGCACGCCGAACATCTCGAAGAAGCCCGCAACGCCGCGGCTGAAGATCTGGAACGGGGTACCGGCGGCGGGAGTGCCGTCCGCCGCGGCGGCCGCACCGGCCACGCAGAGCGCGAGCACGGCAAGCAGGCTCTCGAGGATCATCGCGCCGTAGCCGACCTTGAGCATGTCCTTCTCGTTTTCGACCGTCTTGGACGACGTGCCGGAGGAGACGAGGCTGTGGAAGCCGGACACCGCGCCGCAGGCGACGGTGACGAACAGGATGGGGAACATCGTGCCGAGCTTTTCATTGTTGAAGCCCGTGAAGACGGGGAGGTTCATCGTCGGATGCGCAACGAGAAGGCCGACGACCGCGCCCGCGATCATGCAGATGAACATGAAGGTGGTCATGTAGTCGCGCGGCTGCTTCAAAAGCCACATCGGGAGAACGGCGGCGAAGAAGATGTAGACGAACGTGATGTAGCTCCAAGTCACCTTGCCGAAGATGAGTGGGCAGTTCATGCCGACGGCGAACGAGGCAACGATGCAGAGGATGCCGAGCACGGCTTCCTTCCAGCCCGAGAGGTTCAGCTTCTTCTGCACAAGGCCGAAGACGACGGCGAACACCATGAACATGATGGACACCATACCGGCTGCGCCGTTGGTCTGCGCGGCGTCAGCGAGCTGCGTCACGCCATCGACCACGGTGTAGGCGTTGAACGTGCCGGCGACCATGTCGGCGAACGCCGCGATGACGATCAGGCAGAACAGCCAGCAGAACAGCAGAAACAGCTTGCGGCCGAGCTTGCCGATGTACTTTTCGATCAGCATGCCCATGGACTTGCCGTCGTTTTTGACGGAGGCGTACAGCGCGCCGAAGTCCGTCACAGCGCCGAAGAAGACGCCGCCGAGCAGCACCCACAGCAGCACCGGCAGCCAGCCGAACGCGGCGGCCTGAATCGCGCCGGTGACAGGGCCCGCGCCCGCGATGGAGGAAAACTGATGGCTGAAGACGGTCCAGCCGTTGGTGGGGACAAAGTCCTTGCCGTCGTTATACTTGACGGCGGGCGTCTGCGCCTTGGGGTCGATGCCCCAGGTTTTGGCGAGCCAGCGCCCATAGAGTGCGTAGGCAGCGACGAGGACGACCGCCGCGATCAGCACGATGACGAGTGTGTTCATGTGATTTCCCTTTCTTTCCTAAAAAACTGTGTTCTTCGCCAATGCCGGGAGCAAAAAGAAAAGCCCCGCCTCTGCCGCGGATTTTCCACAACGAAAACCCATCGCAAAGACGAAGGCCAGTATCGCGGCGATATCCGCCGCAGATCTCAACTTCCGCGTTACCACTTTGCTTGCCGGAAAACCGGCCGCTCGACCGCTGCCCGAATGGATCGGAGAGCGTACCCTGTTAACGGTGGGGGACCGGCTGCGATTACTCGGCGTTCGCGCCTTTCACCGCGGCTGCTCACAGGGGATGGCCTGCCCGTTCCTTGCTGCCGTTTTGCACCACCAACGGCTCTCTGAAAGCGGTGATCCGGGGAAGTCGTGTCCTGCTCAAAGCATTTGACGAATGATGTGTGTACAATAGACCCATCCTCCGCCGTTGTCAATACAATTTTGTCCGCGCAGGACGGATTTCGTCGAAGAAAATAGACGCCCCATCACTTCTCCGCCGCCGCTTTAGGCAAAATGCAAATGCAAAGTATGAATAGCACCATGCCGAAACGAAATAGAACCTGGCCGGCAACGCAGTCATAACAACGGGATGCTTTCAAATTTTGACCTGTTTCGGCAGTTTTCGGTTTGCCGAATTTCCGCTTGAAATATTTTAACAAAATATTATTTTTTCTTTCTTGACAAAGGCTCGTTCTTATGTTAGCTTTAAAAAGCAAAATGAATCAACCGATCGGATGATGAGTTCGGGAGAGACCGCGGAATATTCTGCCGCGGCGCCGAAGGGGAACGCAGAAGCTCTCAGGCAAAAGGGCCGAACTCGGACGACGCTCCGAAAAGTGCGTTTACGCACGCCGAAGGTGCAACCTGCCGCGATGACTCGGGCGGGGAATCTCTCAGGTGATCAACGGAGGCACAAAGCTCAAAAGGGAGTTTTGTGTCTCTTTTTTGATGCTTAATTTTAATAATTTTTATAAGATTCATTAAAATTATTGTTTTCGGAGGATGCGCACTATGCAAAAGAAGACCCCACTTTACCAAACGCATGTGGACATGGGCGGCAAGATCGTCGAATTCGGCGGCTTTCTGATGCCCGTGCAGTATCCCACCGGCGTGATTGCCGAGCACATGGCCGTTCGTGAAAAGGCCGGATTGTTCGACGTTTCCCACATGGGCGAGCTTCGCCTCAAGGGCCCTGATGCCGTCGCCAACGTGCAGAAGATCATCACCGCCGACATTTCGAACATGAAAGACGGCGAGATCAAGTACTCGATGTTCTGCAACGACAATGGCGGCATCATCGACGACTTCATCGTCTACCGCTGCGCAGCGGACAATTACTGGCTCGTCGTCAACGCGGGCAACCGCGAAAAGGACGCCGCCTGGGTCGAGAGCCACCTCTCCGGCGACGTCGACTACCGCGACGAGGGCAACGACTGGGGCCAGATCGCCCTGCAGGGCCCCAGGTCCGGCGACATTCTCAAAAAGCTCTGCGACGAGCAGTATATCCCCGCCAAGTACTACACCTTCACCGAAGACGTGCCCCTGAACCTCGGCGAGCGCACGATCCATGCTCTCGTCTCCCAGACGGGCTACACCGGCGAATACGGCTTTGAGCTCTACTGCAGGGCCGAGGACACCGTTGACCTCTGGCACGCCCTGCTCGCCGCGGGCGAGGAGTACGGCCTGATCCCCTGCGGACTCGGCGCGCGCGACACGCTGCGGCTCGAAGCCTCCATGCCGCTCTACGGCCATGAGATGAACGAGGAGATCACGCCGAAGATGGCGGGCCTTCCCTGCAAGCTGACCGGCAAGGACTTCATCGGCCGCGACGCGCTCGTCGCGCTCGGTGCGCCGAAGTTAAAGCGCATCGGCATGAAGGTCGTCGGACGCGGCATCGTGCGCGAGCACTGCGACCTCTATACGATGGAGGGCGAGAAGCTCGGCTGGACGTCCTCCGGCACATTCGCGCCGTTTATCGGCTGCGGCGTCGCGATGGGCTACATCCCCGCCGGGCAGATCGAGATCGGCAAGCACTTGAACGCCGATGTGCGCGGGCGCATGGTCGAGCTGGAGATCGTGCCCATGCCGTTCTATAAGCTGGACAAGTAA
>OHYG01000638.1_pt1 | contig 12785 bp, 9 predicted proteins | sample 1580221 | NCBI WGS metagenome assembly OHYG01 (sample SAMEA3882521, study PRJEB24775) | human gut metagenome | biome: human-associated habitat; feature: intestine environment; material: feces | place: Netherlands | collected 2009/2010 | reverse complement strand
TGCTCTCGGTGCTGATGGTGGACTTCTCCTGCGCCCTGAAGCTGGCCATCCCCATTGCGGTGCTGTCCGCCATGCGGGAGAGCAGCGGCTATCACATCTCCGTCAAGGGCGGACGCTTTTTGGAGGCGGTGGCCAAGGCGGACACCATTGTGTTCGACAAGACCGGCACGCTGACCTATGCGACACCCACCGTGGCGGCGGTCATCCCCTTCGGCGGACACGATGAGGCGGAAATGCTGCGCCTTGCCGCCTGCCTGGAGGAACATTACCCCCATTCCATGGCAAACGCCGTGGTGGCGGAGGCAAAGCGGCACGGGCTCACCCACGAGGAGTACCATTCGCAGGTGCAGTATGTGGTGGCCCACGGCATCTCCAGCATGGTGGAGGGCAAGAAGGTCATCATCGGCAGCGCCCACTTTGTCTTTGAGGACGAGGGCTGCCGCATCCCGGAGGGAGAGAAGCCGAAATTTGACGCGCTGCCATCCGCGTATTCCCAGCTGTATCTCTGCATAGACGGGGAGCTGGCGGCGGTGATCTGCATCCACGATCCCCTGCGCCGGGAGGCACGGGAGGCGGTGAGGGCGCTGCACGAGAGCGGCTTTGCCAACGTGGTGATGATGACCGGCGACAACCGCCGCACGGCGGAGGCTGTGGCCGCCGAGGTGGGCGTGGACGCCGTGTACGCCGAGGTGCTGCCGGAGGACAAGGCCGCGTTTATCCGGCAGGAAAAGGCGAAGGGACACACCGTTATCATGGTGGGCGATGGCGTCAATGATTCTCCCGCCCTCTCCGAAGCGGACGCGGGCATCGCCATCTCCACCGGCGCGGCTATCGCCCGGGAGATTGCCGACATCACCGTTGCCTCGGAGGATCTGTTTGCGCTGGTAACACTGCGCAGGCTCGGTGAGGCACTGATGGAGCGTATCCACGGCAGCTACCGCTTCATCGTGGGCTTCAACCTGGCGCTGATCGCACTGGGCGTGGCGGGGGTACTGCCGCCCACCACCTCGGCATTGCTGCACAACGGGTCCACCCTGGGCATCAGCCTGCGGAATATGACCGACCTGCTGGACGATGAAGAAAATACCCAAAAATAAACAAGCAAGTGAGGAGCAGAGAGGCGGCAAGGTGCTTCTCTACTCCTTGCAGATGCTGTGTTGTTAGCGTTAGGGGGGCGGATAAACGCGGAGCATAACAAAGCCCGTATCAGTTTAACTGGTACGGGCTTTGTTGAATAATATGCAAAGTGAAATCAGACCTTCCATCCTGCAGCCTGCTTGCGCTCCACCACAAAGCGGCGGTAAAGGCCGTCCACGGCCACCAGTTCGTTATGGGTGCCCTGCTGGACGATCTCACCGTGATCGACAACAAAAATTTGGTCGGCATGGCGCACGGTTTTCAGCCGGTGAGCAATCATGATGACCGTCTTATCGTGGGTTAGCTCCGAGACAGCCTCCATCAACTCCTTCTCGTTCTCCGGGTCAACATTGGCAGTGGCTTCGTCCAGAATGATGACAGGCGCGTCCTTCATAATCGCCCGGGCAATGGAAATGCGCTGGCGCTCGCCGCCGGACAGGTGACCGCCGGATGCGCCGCATACGGTCTGATAGCCGTTCTCCAGCCCCATTATGAACTCGTGGCAGCCGCATTTCTTCGCGGCGTCAATGACCTCCGCATTGGTCACACCCTTTCTGCCCATGCTGATATTGTCCATGACAGAAAGGTCAAAGGGGTAGTTGTCCTGCGACACGTAGGCGATGCGCTTCGTACACTCCGCCAGCGGAAGTGTGCGGATATCCACGCTGCCCAGTTCGATCGCGCCGTCTTTCACATCCCACAGGGAGGCGATAAGCCGGGCGATGGTGGATTTTCCGCTGCCGGAAGGCCCGACCAATGCGTTGACCGTCCCCGGGGCAATGTGCAGATCGATTCCGTGCAGTACCTCCTTGTCGTGATAGGCAAAGCGGACATCCTTCAGTTGGATGGCGTTATCGGCCGTCAGCTTTTCCGCGCTTTCTGGGCGCTGCATATCCTCACCGGACAGCACCTCCGCCACCTCGCCGACGATGGCCTTGACCTGTACAATGTCGTCGGTGTAGGAGAAGGCGGTGATCAGCGGCTGCATAACGCCGAAGGACAGAACGATGACCGCGAGAAACGTCTCCGCCGACAGTGTGCCGTGCATATAGAGAAGGCAGCCCACCGGCAAGATGCCGAGAAGTGTCGAAGGGAGTATCGCCATTCCGGCCACCTGTCCGAAGAGGCTGCCCCGCATCCAGTCGATGAAGGCTGCTTGTCAATGCGAATTGCACACTCCTTTACAAAAACATACCTTGACAAATCTCGTCTCAAAAGAAAATGCTGACACAAAAGGCAAAGGAATTAGGTTTATCAAATACCAAGTATTATGTTGATGACGGTTATACAGGCACGAACTTCAATAGACCTGCTTTTCAGGAGCTTCTTGACGATATTGAAATGGGATATATCTCAGTTGTTATCGTCAGAGACCTTTCCCGATTAGGCAGAGATTATGTCTCGGTTGGTCATTACACAGACAACTATTTCCCTGAGCATAATGTAAGGTTTATCGCTGTTAATGATATGGTTGACAGTGATGAGGGTGAAAACGAAATCGCACCATTCAAGAATGTTATGAATGAAATGTATGCGAGAGATATCAGCCGTAAGGTAAGAAGTGCTCATCGTATTCGCGGAAATATGGGAGAACCGTTATCTCAACCCGCCTTACGGGTATATGAAAGACCCACAGAACAAAAAGAAGTGGATTATTGATACCGAATCTGCAGAAGTAGTCAAGAGTATCTTTGCAATGTGCATTGAGGGTAAAGGCAATGAAACTATTGCCCGTATCTTACAGGAAAACAAAGTAATGATACCGATGACATATTGGCAGAGCAAAGGTCTTAACAAGGGCGGTAAAAAAACTCAGCCTGACCCTTATAAATGGTGTAAGACGACGGTACAGAAGATTCTTGCACAACAGGAATACTGCGGTGATGTTATCAACTTCAAGACTTACTCAAAAAACTTCAAGAATAAGAAAAGACTTCAGAATCCCGAAGAGAACTGGAAGATTTTCAAGAATGTTCACGAGCCGATAATTGACAGAGATACTTTTGAAACTGTTCAGAAGATGAAAGCCAAAGGTAAACGCAGAGCACCGAATCCCGAACATGCTGAAAAGAATATGTTCTGCGGATTGTTATACTGTGTCGATTGCGGAAGTCCTTTATGGTTCAATGTCAATCACCCGAATACTGATATCAAGTATTTTATGTGCTTCAACTACAAAGGTCGCAGAGGCACCTGTGAGGGTGCACATTATGTCAGAGCTGATTCTTTGGAGCAGATTGTGATGCTTGAGCTCAGAAGTCTTGCAAGCTTTCTCATTGAAGATGAAGAAGCGTTCGCAGATATTCTTGAAGCAAAGACAAACAAAAGCATACTCAATCAGCAGAAGTTTCTTGAAAGCAGTATTGATAAAGCAACAGCAAGAACTAAGGAGGTTGCCGTGATGTATGAAAAACTCTTTGAAAAGCACATCAACGGTATTGTTAACGAAGAAAGCTTTATGCAATTATCTCAGAGGTATGAAACAGAACGAGACGAGCTGAAACTAAAAATCAGGCAATACCAAGAAGAGCTTTCAGAGATAGAAAATCTTCGTACAAGCAAAGAACAATTCACATTGGCAGTCCGTAAGTTTATGCAGATGGAAACTCTTACACCTGCACTCCTGAATGAACTTATTGAGAAAATCGAGGTTCACTCCATTGAGGGTAAAGGTAAGAACAGAACGCAGAAAATCATTATTCATTACCGCTTCATCGGGGTTATTGAAAATCCCATAAAAGAGAAAAACATAGTCCTCGAAGCAAGACAAGGAGTCGCCGTAGAATAACAGTGGTTTTAATAAGAGGGTATAGCGGCTCGCCTTCCAGAGCGTCTAACATAGTGATAATCTCGTCAGAGTTATACCACTCATACTCACGCCTTTCGAGCTTTGAAAGACGCACGAGCTCACAAGGATTTGTACTTATCAGCCTGTGTCGCATATCCGTTTTTTATTGCTTGCTTAACTATTTCTTGCTTTTTTCTTGCTTCTTGTTTTATCATATTCATGAGACAATCTGGAAACAACTAAAAGAATTAGTACGGTGCAACATGAAAGAAAAGCTTGCCTTCTTCTATGCCCACTATAAAATTTTAGATTTAAGTTTGCAGAGACAGGGATTGAACCTGTGTTTCTGAGTACAGCTACTCAGCGAGTTTCCTTTACTCCACTCTGCAATATAATTAAAACAACAGCAAGCAAACCGTCTGACAATTGTCTAACACTATTATTATTTAGCGATTTTTCGCACCACGCGAACCGTTTATTAATTGCGTTATATAGGTAAAATCACGGTTATACACTGCATGGAATCGAATGACACTGTTTGATATTCGCGTCACAACCACTGTTAACTGGCTCGGAGCACCGCGCTGCCTGCGGCAGATGAAGTGGTGCTACGAGCAGGAAGAAACAACGAGCGTTGCGAAGCGCTCCAAGCGAGCAAGGCGACTATGTTTCTGACCGAAAGGGTCGTTGGTTCGAGTCCAACAGGGGGAGCCAGGAAAAAGCACTTGCATTTGCAAGTGCTTTTTCAATTAAGGCACCTTCGGTGCATGAAAAAATGAGGGCGCTTCGCTAATGAAGTGCGGTCAAACCGCATAAAAAACAAGAGGCGCGTTTACTTCATGCGAGTATAGCGAACGATTCATGACAACGAAGTTGTCGCTTCATGTTTGCGGAGCAAACACTTCATTTATTAAAAAATCATTGTACTAAGTGAATTTTATTTAACTAACAGAGCAGTAAGACTAGAATCTTTCTGCTCTGTTTTACTTTACCTACCGACTCAAATACCGAGTCTGCCGCACTAACAGCAGACCCAATTAATCTCCACTTTACATAATTTTTGCGTTTGACTCAGCGCGAAAAAGGGCAGATATACGGAATTTTGCCGATGATATTGACATAAAGCCGAATGATTGGTAAAATATTATCGAACCGGATAGCAATGGCTAACCGGTTGACTTTAAGATCTATAGTTAGCTAATGCTAATCGAGAAAAAGTACTGTGACGCCGAAACGGCGTTTGCTTTTTGTGTTGCAGTTAGCAAAAGCTAATTGAATGGAGGAGAAACATGAACAGAAAAATATCGGCTGTTGCCGCAGTTGTTTTGATGCTTGCGGTAATTATATGCGCGGCTCTGCCGGCTTTTGCGGCTTTGGCTCCGACTCAGGACGGCGTGTATGAAGTCAGCGTTAAGATGTACCACGCTCAGAAGGACAAGACCTCTATGGGCGACAAATACCTTGTTCATACCGCACTGCTGACCGTGAAAAACGGCAGCAAGACTTTGACTATAGCAACGCCCGAGAGCGTCTCGGGTATGCAGTTCTGGTACTACAAAAACGGCGGAGTTGAGGGCGACACGGCCGAAGTCAAGCCCGCAGGGAGCGTTAAGATAGCGGGCACGACATATCAGTCCGCGTTTGAGTTTCCGATAGTCGGAAACGGCGAGTTCGTCGGCGTGAAGTTCGCCGCACCCGTTATGCCGATGTCGCCCTCCGCGAGAATACATATCGACTATGCAAGCGCTAAAAAAGTTGCGGATATCGGCTCCGCCGCTGTTACTGCTCCGAATGCGGTGACTCCCGCGAAGCCGACTGAAAGCGCAAAAGGCGAAGCTTCGGTTGATACAACGGCTTCTGCACCTGCCGAAACCGATTCTGCCGGCGAGACGGTAACAGGGGAGAGCATCTCGGAAAATGATGCTTCAACTGTCTCTGAATCTGTTGCCGAATCCGTTTCCGAGACGACTTCAAATAACAGCGGAAGCAAAAAGACTGCGGCGATAATCGGATCTGTCTTTGCGGCGGTCGTTATAGTTGTGCTCATAGTTGCAACGGTGATAAAGAGAAAAGCAATAAAGGAGTAACCGGAATGAACAAATGCTTCAAAAAATTTCAGGTCAAGGATTTCGTTTTCCTTGCAATTCTTTCGGCGGCGATGACGCTCTGCGGCGGAATAACCATGCCGCTCGTTATGCACACGACTCTGTTCGGACTCCGCAATATGGCGGCAGCTCCGATATATGCGCTCTTCTGCGCGATAGGTCTGATGAAAGTCAGAAAGCCCGGTGTGCTGACCATAATCGGTCTGTTTTCCGGCGCTCCGCTCGTGTTCTTTTCGCCCGTCATGTTCTTCAATAATTTTGTGGCGGCTATCATCGCGGAATTGCTGATGCTCCTGTTCTTCAGAGGTTATAAAAATAAAGGCTCCGTGCTTTTCACGGCGGGAATATATATGCCGCTCTCTCTGCCGATTTCAGTGCTTTTCAGCATCTGGCTCAACGGACAGAGCTATGAGCAGCTGCTTGCGCGTCCGACAGCTTCAATATTTACCTCGCTCGGTACTGTGGCGCTCGGGTTCATAGGCGCGGCAATCGGCATGAAAATAGCCGCAGAGCTGCAAAAGGCGGGCAAGCTCAAGCCCGACGGAGAAGACGGAAATGCTTGATGCGTTCAGTGTAAAAAAACCGATTTATCCGCTTGTAGCCTTCTTCTCGTCGCTGTGTATGCTCGTGTGCGGAATGCTGCTTTCGAAGAGCCTTTGGGCGTTTGCGTTTGCCGGAGTGCTGTTTTTGCTCTGCTGCTGCTTCGGGCTGTTTCGCGGCGCATGGAAAATGAGCGCCGCAATGCTCGCATTCGGGCTCGTGATAGGTGGATTGGCTTTTATAACTAATCGCAATTTCGACGCCTTTTGGCAGACCGTCGTGCGTGCACTCCTGCTCGGGATATGCGCCGTGCCGATGATAACAATACCGCCTGCGGATCTCACGCGCTGCATGAATCAGCTGCATTGTCCGCGGATAATAACGCTCGGAATGCTGGTCACCCTCCGCTTCATCCCGATACTTGTCACCGAGATAAGGCGCATATGGGAGGCGATGAGGGTGCGCGGCGCGAATGTCAAATGGTATCGCCCTGACTGCCTCTACAGAGCTTTTTTCATTCCGCTTGTCATGCGCATTATCGGTATTTCCGATACGCTTTCTCTTTCGCTTGAGACAAGGGCGTTCGCGCTCGATAATTCTCCCGCAACCGTCTACGGTAAGGTCGAGCTTCGTGCGCGCGACATAATATTTCTCGTCGCAGTGATTATTTCCTGCGCGGGTCTGGGGGTGGCGGCGTGGATGCGTTGAGGCTTGAAAATATCAGCTTTTCATATAACGGCTCAGAGAAAATATTTGACAATGTCAATTTTACTCTCGAATACGGGGACTTTGTGCTTCTCTCCGGCGTATCAGGCGAGGGCAAGAGCACTCTGCTCTCAATAATCAACGGCATGATTCCGTTTATAACGCCGGGAAAGCTTGAGGGAAAAATTTATGTAAATTCCGAGGATGTTACCGACGTCAGAGTCAGCGAGCGTGCAAGGCTTATAGGCACGGTGCTCCAGAATGCAGACGAGCAGATAGTCTATGATATCGTCCGCGACGAAATAGCTTTCGGGTGCGAAAACCTCGATATTCCGGTCGAGACAATAGATCGGCGTATAGAGGCGAGCACAAATATGATGAAAATATCGCCCGACGCAAAGACGCGGACTATGTCCGGCGGGCAGAAGCAGAGACTGATTACCGCTTCGACGCTCGCGATGAAGCAGAAAATCATAATTCTTGATGAGCCGCTGGCAAACCTTGACGTTGAGGGCGCGCATGTCCTGCTCGGCGCGCTTCGCTCACTTGCCAAAAGCGGATATGCCGTGCTGCTCGTTGAACACAGGCTCGATGTTGTCAGACCGTATGTCAACAAGGTCATGTGGATAAAAGATAAAAATGTCATAGTGAGCACCGATAAAGATGCCGTTACCCGTTCCGAACGGGTCATAGAGCCGGAGAACAATGCACACACTGCTGGCTCACCGGTTATAAGCGGACGTGGTTTGGTGTTTAGCGCAGGCGGCAGAAATATCCTTGATTCGCTCGATATCGATGTGTATAAAGGTGAACGCCTTGTTCTGCTCGGTGTGAATGGCTGCGGCAAGACTACGCTCATGCGGACTCTTGCAAGGCTCAACAAGCTCACATCAGGCACGCTCGAACAAAATATAGTTCAAAAGCCGGGGCGAAGAAAGCCCAACGCCGCGTGGTTCAAAAAGGTCGGCTTTGTCTATCAGAATCCGACATATCAGCTCTTCATGCCGACACTGCTCGCCGAGGTCTCTTTCAGGGCATCATCGGAGCAGAAAGCAAGGGAGATGATCGAGGCGTTCGGCCTCTCGGGGCTTGAAAATAGGCATCCGCAGTCCCTTTCGGAGGGACAGAAACGCCGCGCGGGTCTCGCTGCGATATGCGCGGGCGAGCCGGAAGTGCTGTTCCTCGACGAGCCTACTGTTGGACAGGATTATAATAATCTTGAGCGAATAGTCTCGGCTGTCAATAAGTTGAACCGCGAAAACGGCTGTACGGTCGTCACCGTTACTCACGACCGCAGGTGCGCCGCCGCTATGGCAGACAGGGCGCTCATAATGGGCAACGGAAAAATAGCCGAACACGGGGACAGAAATCTCGCCGACAGCTATCTCAATAAACAGTTCAAAATCATTGGGGAGTGATTAGATGATAAAAACAAGACTCATAGGGCAGGTGCCTTCCTCCAAGAAGTACATTGCCCTTACGGTGCTCGCGCAGTGGATAAGGCTTTGCGCGAATATCGTGATGATGTTTATTTTCTCACATATTCTTGAGCTTATTTTGGGCGGCGCGACCATGACGGTTAGCGTGCTTCTGCCTTATATTATAGGCATCTCCGCAGTTATGACAGTGCGCTATGTCTGCGGAGTGTGCAGCTCAAAGACATCTTTTTTGGCGTCGGCACAGGTGAAAAAAGTCCTGCGCGGGAAGATGTACAAAAAGCTTACCCGCATGGGTGCGTCGTATCATGAGAAGGTTTCAACCTCCGAGGTGCTCCAGGTTTTTGTCGAGGGTGTCGATCAGCTTGAGCTTTATTTCGGCAAGTATCTGCCGCAGTTCTTCTTCGCGATGCTCGCGCCGATTACGCTTTTCTCCGTGCTCTCTTTTGTCAGCTGGAAAGCCTCGCTCGTGCTTCTCGTCTGCGTGCCGCTGATTCCGCTTTCGATAGTCGCGGTGCAGAAGATAGCAAAACGCCTGCTCAGCAAATACTGGGGAGTGTATGTCAACCTCGGCGACACGTTCCTTGAGAATATTCAGGGACTCACGACCCTCAAAGTTTATCAGGCCGATGAGAGAAAGAACGTCGAGATGAACGAAAAGGCGGAGGAGTTCAGGCGTATCACCATGAAGGTGCTTACCATGCAATTGAACTCCGTCAGCGTCATGGATATCGTCGCATATGCGGGCAGCGCGGTCGGCGTTGTCATCGCAGTATGTCAGGTGGCAAACGGAACGATAACGCTCCCGCAGGCGTTTCTTATCATTATGCTTGCCGCGGATTTCTTCCTGCCCCTGCGCCTGCTCGGCTCGTTCTTCCATGTTGCGATGAACGGTATGGCGGCGAGCGACAAGCTTTTCAAGATTCTCGATACTCCCGAGGACGAGCGCGGAACGCAGATTCCCGCAAGCTTTGACAGTGATATAAGGCTCGAAAACGTGACCTTCTCCTATGACGGGGAAAAGCCGGTGCTCAACGGCATCTCGGCGGACATTCCGAAGAACAGCCTGGTGTCCGTCGTCGGCGAGTCCGGCTGCGGAAAGAGCACGGTAGCTTCTCTTATCTGCGGCACAACAAAGGGCTATAAAGGGAGCATAAAGATAGACGGTGTTGAAGTGAGAGACATTGACGAAAAGGCGCTCATGGACAACATAACCGCCGTCAATTTCAACAGCTATATCTTTGCGGGAACCGTCAGGGACAATTTGCTCATGGCTCGCCCTGATGCGTCGGATGACGAGCTCGCGGATGCGCTCAAAAAAGTGAATCTTTGGGAGTTTCTCTCCTCGCAGGAGGGGCTTGATACGGCTCTCTCTCAGCAGGGAAGCAACTTCTCCGGCGGTCAGCGTCAGCGCCTTGCAATAGCCCGCGCGCTTTTGCATGACACGCCCGTGTATATCTTTGATGAGGTCACCTCAAACATAGATGTCGAGAGTGAAAATGACATCATGGAGGTTATCCGTGAGATGTCAAAAACAAAGACGGTTCTGCTTATCTCCCACAGGCTCGAAAATGTCGTCACCTCCGATATGATTCTACTGCTTGACGGCGGATGCATCGCGGAGAGCGGCACACATTCGCGCCTTATGCAAGAAAAGGGCAAGTATTATACAATGTATTCGACTCAGGCTCAGCTTGAAAAATATTCAAAGGAGGCGGCAGCGGTATGAAAAGAAAACAGAGCGGTCTGCGTATAATGAGCAGACTCATAGTCCTCGTCAAGCCGCTTTCCGGCTTTATGTGCCTTGCGGTTTTGCTCGGTGTGCTCGGATTCCTGTGCGCCATTCAGATAACCGTCGCAGGTTCGCTGACTCTGCTCACTGCTGCGAAGATAAGCGGCGGAACAGCGATAAAAACCGGCTGCGTCTGCATTATAATCTTTGCCGTTTTGAGGGGATTTCTGCATTACGGCGAGCAGGCGTGCAACCATTATATAGCATTCAAGCTTTTGGCTCTTATCCGCGACAAGGTGTTCAAAGCCATGCGCCGGCTTTCTCCCGCGAAGCTCGAGGGTAAAGACAAAGGCAACCTTGTCTCGGTCATAACGAGCGACATCGAACTGCTTGAAGTGTTCTATGCGCACACGATATCGCCGACCTGCATTGCGATACTGACCTGCCTTATTATGCTTATTTTTATCGGGCGCTACAGCATTTGGCTCTCGTTCGTTGCGCTCGCCGCCTATATAACGGTCGGCGCGGTGATTCCTTTGGTGTCCTCGAGGGTCAACAAGAATGTAGGCATGACCTACAGAGACGGCTCCGGCGCGCTCTCGGGCTTTGTGCTCGACAGTATGCGCGGACTGCTTGAGTCGATAAGATATAACAGCACCGACAAGCGCCTTGAAGAAATGGACAAAAAGACCGACGAGCTGAACTCGCTTCAAAATAAGCTCAAGAAGATAGAAGGACACACGGGCGCCGTTACGGATATCGCAATAATCTTCTTCTCCGTTGCAATGCTGCTCACGGGTATCGCCCTCTATCAAAAAGGCGTTATCGGTTTCGACGGAATGATAGTTTCTACCGTTTCGATGATGAGCTCGTTCGGCCCCGTCGTCGCGCTCTCGGGACTTGCTGGCAATCTTACCCACACTCTCGCGGCGGGCGAAAGAGTTCTCGGCATACTCGATGAGACCCCAGTGGTTGAAGAAAACACAGACGGAAAAACAGTTGCTTTCGACGGCATGGAAAACGAAGATGTCGGATTTGCTTACGGCGATGAAAAAATTCTTGACGGCTTCAATATGACTGTCGAGCCGGACAAGATAATCAGTATCACGGGCCCGAGCGGTTCGGGCAAGTCCACCGCGCTCAAGCTCATGATGCGCTTCTGGGATGTTCAGCAGGGCAGCATAAAGATGAGCGGCGAGGATATCAGAGATATAAAGACCTCGTGCCTCAGAAGCAACCAGAGCCTTGTCAGTCAGGAGACGCAGCTTTTCAACGATTCGATAGAGTCCAATATAAAAATAGCCGATTACAACGCCACGCATGAGCAGGTCGTTGAAGCGGCGAAGAAAGCTTCTATCCATGATTTCATCATGACTCTGCCCAAGGGCTATGACACAAATGTCGGCGAGCTCGGAGATCTGCTCTCCGACGGCGAGAAGCAGAGAATAGGTCTCGCCAGGGCGTTCCTCAGCGATGCGCCGATGATTATGCTTGACGAGCCTACGAGTAACCTTGACAGCCTCAACGAGGGTCATATCCTGCGCTCGATAAACGAGGCAAAGAAGGGCAAGAGCATAGTGCTCGTCTCCCACAGAAAATCAACTTCGAGAATAGCCGACAAGGCTTATACGGTTTACAGAGGCAGATTATCATGAGCAAGAAAGAGACAAAAGACAGAATAACCCGCGAAAAAGAGATGCTGCCGGAGATGGTGAAAATCTACTGTCACGGCGTGCACAAGACAAAAAGGGGAGAACTTTGCCCCGAGTGCCGGGAGCTGTGCGACTATGCGCTTTACAGGCTCGACCACTGCCGTTGGGGGAATGAAAAGAATTTCTGCTCCCAGTGCCCGTGCCATTGCTATAAGCCCGCCATGCGCGAAAAGATAAGAGCCGTCATGCGCTACTCCGGTCCGCGTATCATGCTCTACCATCCGCTTGTCGGCTCGCTCCACGCGTTCGAGACCGTCAAAGGCGTGATAAAAGCGAAGAAAAGTCATTGATAAACTCTCTGACCAGACATTCCAGCAATTAATAAACCGAGCAGTAAGACTTAAATCTTACTGCTCGGTTGCCTTTATTTTTATATCTTTTACTTCTCGTCTCTCCAGCTCTTGACTTCGCCGAGAAGCCACTGCGCCCATTCGTCAATGCCTTCGCCCGTCTTGGCGCAAACCATAAACACCTTGGCGTTCGGGTTGCGGCGCTTTATATATTCCTTGCACTTCTCGACATCAAAGTCGAAATAGGGAAGGACATCAATTTTATTGATGATAACAACATCGCATATGGAGAACATCAGAGGATACTTGAGCGGCTTGTCGTCGCCCTCGGGCACGGAGA
>OHYG01000636.1_pt1 | contig 12846 bp, 7 predicted proteins | sample 1580221 | NCBI WGS metagenome assembly OHYG01 (sample SAMEA3882521, study PRJEB24775) | human gut metagenome | biome: human-associated habitat; feature: intestine environment; material: feces | place: Netherlands | collected 2009/2010 | reverse complement strand
TCTGGAAATCCATCCGGCCTTACAATCACGTTGCCTTCCGGATGCTCGTTTTTCAATTCATCAAGCGTTTTCCCGAGGTCATTGAAAAACTCAGGCGTGCTTGTATTATCATAGTCTGAACGGCCCGTTGATGCACCATTCTCCGTAATATTGGAATCCCTTGATGTTTGGTCATCAGGAGTTACAGATGCACAAGCGGAAAACGTAAATAATACAAGCAAAAGCATCGTTGTAATGACAGCATTATGCTTCATAGTATTCTTGGTAGACACAGAACAATTCCTCCATTCTCATTAAGATTCTCTGGTACCTATCTCTCAAATGGTATTTATAGCAGGATTGTGCTTTTAACGCAAGGGTATCTTTGTGAAGCAACCATGTCTGCCTACTTCATCCACATACACTATCCATGCAACCATTGCCTCATCGGTTATATCCGGCAGGAGGGTCCTGATCCGGCTTTTAATTGTTCTCTCTTCTTGGCTCAGATCCCGATGATGTTCCAGATGTATTTCGGCGCGATCAAGCTGAAAATCAGGCAGGCAAAGAGGATGGCGGGGCCGGTCCATTCAAACTGTCCTCTCTGGCGATAATCAAAGTACGCGCCGCCAAGTTTCACAAAGAATGCGATGGCGAGGATCATATCCAGCGCCGGGAACACCACCTTCTCCACCACGCTCTTGATCTGCTTGGCCGCCTCCGTCCATGTCTGCTCCACCGCTCCCGCAACATCCCCGCCCGCAGCGAGCGCCGAGGTGCAGCAGAGGGTGGTCAGAAGCAAAAGCGTCAATGTCAGAATAATCATTTTTCTGTATTTCAAGAAATCTCAACCTCCTTAAAATGGGGATGCCGCCCCTTGCGGAGCGGCATCCGTTGTTAGTCCTTAATAACCGGTGCGGGGCAGGGGCTTGCTGGGGGCGTAAACTCTGGTGACCCAGCGGGAGGTCGCCATGATCCACTGCCCATTGTAGACGCCGCCTGCATCCGACGTGTTGACAAACTGCGTGCCGCCGGTGAGCTTTGAAAGCACCTTGCAGTCTACGCGGGGCGCCTCCACCTGACGGAAGTTTGAAGGTACAATGCCGAACGCCGCCATGAACTCCGTCACATACTCATTGGCGGCAAGCCCCAGCGCCGCGGGCGAAGCATCCAAGACGTAGTTTTTGGATGTGCTCAGGTTATCCACCAGTGTGCGCCAGGTATCGCCGCTGAGATTGGTTCGGTAGACGATTTTATAGTTGCCGGGGGTATTCCACGTGCCGGTGTAGATCTTTTCAAGGCGCACCGCCTTGACGGGCAGGGTATCGCGCCAGTAGAAGGATTCCAGCGCCGTGGTGGAATTGTTGGCAATACCGGTGAAGTTGTAGCGGACAAGCTGCCCCGGCATGACCTCCACGTAGCCGGTTTTCTTGATCGACACATTCGTGTACAGGCTCTTATTGGTCATGGCCGCCTTAACGATCTGACCGGCGTGTTCGATCTCCACCTCAATGGGTGTCTTATCCAGCCCGTAAAACTCCGCCGCCTTGGATTCCACGATTTTATATCGCGCCAAAGGCAGGGGCTTGCTGACCGCCAAGCCGTTTTTATCCGTCTTGATGGTATCCACCAGGCGGTTGGTGCGGGCATTGTAAACTTCAAAGACGGTGTTGGGGATGGGCGTTCCAGCGGGCCAGCCGTTCATGGAATTATAGTCCGCCGAGGTCTTGGCGATCTGGATCTGACCGTTGATGGGCGTATTCTTCCATTCGATTTCCGTGGTTTCGCCGGACTTTACATACACGGTCTTTTTCTGCGTGTCGGGAATATAGCCCTCATTCTCCAATTCACGCAGATAAAAACGACCAGCGGTCAAGTTTTCAAAACGGACATAACCGCGGTCATCGCTGGTTTCCTGCGCAATGGGATTATTGCCGCTGTCGTAGAGAATGAATGATACACCGTAGATGCCCTCGCCGGTGGCCGAATCGACCTTGCGGATCAGGATACCGGAGATGGCTTTGTTGGTCACCGTTTTGGTCGTGGTTCTACCATCCTCCACGGTGAAATAGATGGGGGTATTGTCCGGCTGGAAGCCCTTGCCCGCCTCGGTTTCCACGGCATAGTAGCTGCCGCTTTCCAGCGGCACATACACGCGGCCGTCCGTTCCGGTGGTGACGGTGTCCACCAGACCGCCATCGCTGACACGGCGGATCTCGAAGGTGGTGTTGGGGATGCGCTGAGTTTTGTCCGCCGCATTCACTTTCACCAGCTCCAGCCCACCGATGGGAGCATTATAAAAATAGAGGGACTGCGTGTCATTGGGGTTGACCACCACGGTCTGCGTGCGCGTATTCTCGTCGATGGTGTAACCGGAGATGGATTTTTCCTCTGTTACCTTGAGAATGATCTGCCCGTTTTTATCGGTATAGTACAGACCGTTGGAGCTGATTTTCCCGTTTTCGTCGGGGACGAACTCGCCGGTAGCCGTAGTGATTTTGAAGGTAACGCCCTCCAGCGGCGTCTTGCGGTCCAGAGAGGACAGCTTGTTGATGATGAGCGCGCCCTGTCGCTCATTCCAGAAGGTCATGCGCTGGGGAGACTGGCTCTGGTCGATCTTAATGCTCTGCGGTGTCCCGTCCAATACGAATCCATCCACCGTCTTGACTTCCTTGGCAGTGATCGTCATGCCGTCGGTCAGACCCTCAATGACGATCTGGCCTGCAGCGTCGGTGGTATAGTAGCCGTTGTTGGGGCCGACTACCGCACCGGAGGAGTCGGTCACAAGGAACTGTACCCCGGCAAGCGGTTCATTTTTCGTGCCGGAAATGTATTTCTGGAGAATCAACGTTGTAGTGGGTTTGTTGTAAAAGGTCAGTGTCTGCGTGTCATTTGGGTTAACAACCACGGTCTGTGTGCGGGTCGCTTCGTCAATGGTGAACCCCGGAATCGTCTTGGTTTCCGTTGCTACCACGGTGCCGACGACGCCGGAAATGCGGATCTCACCGGATTTATTGGTGTAATAAATGCCGTTGCTGGACAGTTCGCCGTTGGCGTCTGGGACAAAGCTGCCATCCGCGTAGGTGATCTTAAACTCGACGCCCTCCAGCGGCTCCCCGTTGGGGCCGGAGCTGACCTTGCGGATGATGAGATTACCGGCAGGCTGGTTCAGAAACTGCAAATGCGCCGTTTCGCCGCTCTTGATGAGTGCGTGCTGGGGGCTGTCATCCAACAGGTAGCCCGTTTTTGCCCGGACTTCACGGGCAATGACCGTCATGCCGGGTTCCAGACCATCCACCAGAATTTCGCCCGCGGCATTGGTGGCGAAGCGGCCGTTGTCGTTGCCGAGATAATTGCCGCTGCTGTCGGTCAACAGGAACTCTACGCCGGAGAGCGGTTCGTGCTTGTTGTCATCGCTCAGTTTAGTAATCAAGAGCGATCCCAGAGGAGCATTGCCGAAGCGGAGCGTCACCACATCCTGATCCTCGCCGGAGATCCACACCGTCTGGGGTTCGCGGTCGATGATATGATTTCCGTCGCTTTCGAGTTCCTGACAGACATAAGTGCCTTTTTTAAGGTTTGTCACGGTGAATGCCCCGTTGGGGCCGGTCACATAAGTCCCGATGACCGTACCGCCTGTTCCGCTGGTATTGCCGCTGAGATAACGCAGTTCAAAGCGGCAGCCCTCCAGTCCTTTTCCGGTTTTGGCGTCATATTTGTACACGACGAGGGCACTGTGAGGAACATTGTCCACGGTCACGGTCTTAGAGGTATTGGCTTCCAGATAGAACTCGGTGACCCCGCTGCCCTGAATGCCGAAGCCCTTGGGAGCGGACTCCTCCACCAGCTTGTACCAGCCACGGTTTACGTCGGTGAGCGTGATTTTACCATCGGAGGCCGTTGTGAATACACCGAGGTCGTTGATCTCGCCGGTGGTGGTATTGTCCGAACCGTAATAGATATGGAATTTGGCATTGGAGAGAGGATCGCCGGTGACGCTGTTTCGCTTCAGGATCGTCAGGGAGGGCTTGACCGCGTTGAAGAAGGTCACCGTTCTGGTGCAGCCTGCTTCCAGATGGATCTCCTGGGGGATCTCAGAGAGAATGACATGGGAAGGCACATTTTTCTCCGTGACGCGATAGCTGCCCACGGGGATGGAAGCGAGGAAGATGCGCCCCGCGCCGTCCGTGGTGGCGCTGGTAGAAAAGCTGCCGTCGATCTGCTCGATACGGTAGGTCACGCCCTCGATAGGCTCACCATTGGCGATGTTCTTCTTGACAATTTCAAGACCCGGCTTTTCATAGTCAACGAAGATGACTTCGGAGGTCTTGCCGGGGCGCAGCGCCACGGTCTGCTCCGTATTGCTCACGATGTACGGCTCCGGCACGGATTCCTCGCGTACCACATAAACATCTGCGGGGATGGACGAGAGGGTGGCGGAACCGTCCACCCCCGTGGTGACAGAGGTAGAATAGCTGCCGGTAACGGACTTAATGGAAAACACCGTGCCGGCAATCGGTTTGCCGCTCATGGCGTCCCGCTTGGTGATCTTCATATCGGGCAGTGCGTAATTTTCGGCAGTGACCGTGTACTGCTTGTCGCCATCGGTGGTATCGACATAGACGCTGATGGGCGTAGAGTCGGCGCAGTAGCCCTCCGGGGCCTCGGTTTCCACGAAGGACCACAGGCCCTTGGTGACATCCTTGACCTCAATGATTCCGCCATTTTGGGTCACATCGCTGCCGACGATCTGACCGTCGCGGTAAATATTAAATTTTGCGCCATCCAAACCACGGGTCGTTCCTGCGGCAACCTTCCGCAGCGTAATATCAGCGTCCCCAGCCGGCGGCTTTTCCGGCTCGGATGTATTGGTGACGAGTTTTCTCGGCGCATAATAGTTAAAGAAAGCCTGACGCCCCTTAACGCTGGATTTCGCGTAGACCGCCCATTTTGCAGCTTCATCTTCTACCACAGTGGCGATGATGCCCTGTTCTGCGTATTCTTCAATTTGGCGCTGAAATTCTGCGTCTTCCTTGGCCTTTTCTTTCAACATCCAATCGATATAGCCCAGGTACATTTCATAGGTATCGGCGTTGGCGTAACCACCGCCATCGATGTCACCATCGCCCTCACCCTTGAAGGTCTGGTGATCCCACACATACGTCTGCGCAGCCATAAAAAGGCTGCCGGGGATGTCACCCTTATAGTCCACGATGAATGACATCATCCATTTGAAGTTTTCAAGCTGCTGGGCATCCAGTTCACCCATGCCGCTCTGCGCCAGCGCTGTTTTCAGGACAGCGTCCGCGTCCGCGCCGGTGGCGGATGTATAGGTGTAAGAGTTGAGGAACGACGGAGTACCCCAGCGGTAGCCATAGCCGCGATCCAAGCAGTAGAGCATTTTGCCTGCCGCCATCGGGGGCTTATAGCTGTAAGGCGTACCGTCATGGAGAAGCCGCGTTGTCCAGTAGTTTGTGTTGCTGGTAGGCTTGATCCCTGTTCCGGTGCTGGAAGCGGCCAGCGCGGAAGTCGGGAGCAGCGTCAACAGCGTCATGATAACGAGAAACGCCGAGACGAGCCTGGTTCTTAATTTTTTCAATGAGCTACCTCCTTGCAAAATTGCACAAGAAAAAGCAGACCGAGGCTTCCCGGTCTGCTTTGTGATATAGGATAACAGGATTTACTTTGTTGCCGGCTTGTCCACCGCCGAAATGCTGTACCCGCTGCGAAGAAATAGTTGGACACAGTACCAGCACTCCAAGCTGTTGGCGTCAGTCCCTCGTGCAAGGCCGACGCCGATAGCCGCATAGCTTTCATCGGTCATGTTTTCCATGTGTCCTGCGGATTTTGACCATGAATATACAAGCGTTTCCGCAAGCGTGTTTTTTTGCTGCGCAAGATAGAGCAGCGGGATCTGGTGGATATTTTCCCCAACCTGCCTGCAATCCGTAACGGTGTAATACTTCCTGCCGTCCGGTCTGGTATGAGAATAGGTACCTGTGGCAGCCATTTCATCGGCCCGCACCTGCGCGGCGCGCATCAGTTGATCGTCGGCCGCCAAAGCTGCGATGCCTCGCTCCGCACGGAGGGCGTTGGCGCGAGCTACAATATCCTGCTTTGCAGCATCCACATCAGAAGGCGCAGCAGCAGGCGGAACAGCTTCAGCGGAGGGAGCCTCGCCGGTGTAAGGCGCGTCGGTTTCAATTTGCACACATCCGCTGTCCGCATCCCAGAACACATTGAAGCCGACCGCTTTGCCAATGTCGCGGAGTTTCACATAGTTGTGTCCAGCAATACCATACGCTTCCATTTGCACCTCCTGCCCATCGACAAAAATACGATGGTTGCTGCGTTCAGCGAGGATTCCCGCAGCATAGGCGGAAGCTCCGCCTGTGATAATAGCGCCGATAAAAAGGCCCGTAAACATCGTGAGGATCTGCTTCTTCATGGAAAAGCCTCCTTATTTTTGATCTACTATTCCTTTACGATCATAAAGCGGCTTTTTCAACAAAAGATTTTTAAGAGGCCTGAACAGCCTGCACACACCAGCGCTGACTGGAATCTCCAGCAACGCAGGTAAGGAGAGTCATTCGGTTATCCGTGGTAGAGGACAAATAGCTCCAATCGCTGCTGCTGATTTTGGTCACAGTCTCCACCAGATAGGTGCGGGTACCCATGGATGTGGTATAGGTGATTTTGTCGCCCACATCCAGATCCTTGATGCTGCCGATCACATATTTGGCGCCGCGATTATGACCGCAGACAGCCACATTGCCGTTCCAGACGCTGGTGCCGGTGAAATGTCCCAGCCCCTTTTTCATGCTGGCAGTCGTTTCGCCTTCCCAGAGATAATAGTTTTTGACTCCGATTGCAGGAATGGAGATCTTTCCGACGGCGCCGTTGGAGAGCAGAAAATCCTGTGTCAGCTCTGTGAAAGCGGGCGTCGCAGGAGTAGCTGTGGAGCCGCCCTGCAGAAAACCGGGGATCTCCACAGTTCCGCCGCCGGGAGAAATTTCGTAAATGCCGCCGCCGGATGCGGAGATGCCCTGAAGACCGGGCAGCATGATTTTCTCCATCACGCCGGTTTGGGTGGTGCTGAGCTGCCCGTACTCCAGCTCGGGGATCTGGTAGTCCACCACATTTTTTCCGCCGTAATTGTAGCGGGAGCCGTAGACATCCTCATAGGAAGAGGAGGGATAGTATTCCGGGGTGCCATCGGTTTCAAAGGAATAATCGGCAGCCTGGGCGCTGACCGCCATCGCAGAAAGCATGGCAGCCAGAGTCAAAGTCAATGAGAAAAACTTCTTCATACGGGAGCCTCCTGTTCTTCTTCAGCGGGAACGGTAAATTCATGCCAGTCATTGTGCTTGCTGGACTGGATCGTGTAAGTATGGTCACTCTGCGGGAAAGAAACGGTGAACTCGCGCTCAGCCAGATGCCTGGCAAGGGATTTTTTCACCTCAACCGCGACGGTATCTCCCGGATTCAGTGTGAGAGCGCCTGCATCGATAGCGGGAACCTCGCTGTCAGGCTCCACACGGAACTTTGCAATCAGCCGGTACTCTCGGGGCTTGCTGTCCGGAACATACACATAGACATTTTTGCGGCGGCGCAGCAGGATGAGTGCAGCGGCGGCGATGCCCGCGCAGAGCAGCACGGCAGCGATGATCAGCAGCGGAGCGGCAAGGCTGTCGTTATCCCAGATATGTGTTTTTACGGGGACGATCTCACTTCCGGTGTAAACCACGGTATAAGTGATGCTGTCCACGCCTTCCGAAGTAACGGTTCCGTGATATTCCGCCGTGGTGACATAGCCTGTGGCAGCCTGATAACTGTTGGAGGCGGAATAGGTAGCGACCGCCTGATACTGGGCAGAAACCAGCGCCTCGCCGACAAGCGCCGTGCCGGTGACCTGCCATTCCACATTGGCAAGGGAGAGCGTTTTTCCGTTTTTGACGGTCGTGGCCGGCACATAAGACATGTCGTTGCGGTCCAGATTGCCGATCACCTTTGTCTCGGTGGTTTTGCTGTATTTGGTGGTGTAGCCGGACGCCTCCGTGGAAAGCGTGGTATGATCCAGCGCCAACTCGCCGGAGAAACCGTCCTTTTCATAGGGCATACTGGGCGAAAGCTCTGCGAGGATCTGCGCAAGGTCATTTTTGGCGGTATTGACTGTGACGGTTTCCATTACAGTTTTGCTTTCCAGATACGGGTGTTCCACCTTTGTGGTATAGGCCCAGGTATAAAGATAACCGTCGTAGGAAAAGTCCTCTTCCTTCAGCTCATCTGGGTCAACCTCCGGGGAAAGCGTGTAGGTTTTTACAAGCCGCTGCTGGCCGTTCAGGTTTTCCGCTACCAGCGAATCGGGAACCTGCGCGGCAAAGGCGCTGACCGTCAGCGACATGGCAAGCAGCAGGCAAAGGGCCAGCTTTGATAAGCTCTTCATGGTGGCCTCTCCTTTTTTTACAAATTCTGTTTGATGATTCTGGTGATGATGCCGACGGCGATGCCGCGTTCCTCATCCAGACGGGTAACGGCAAAGCTGACATCGTCTTTTTTTCCGGGCATTCGCCGGTCATAGCAGGTGTGGGCAACCGCGTTGACACCGTTGTTGAGCCGGATGAACACAACGCCGTGGCGCACATCGGTCACTCTGCCGGCATATTTGCCCTGCAGGACGCATTTATCCAGATTGCTCTGGTTGGCGGCGGACGAAACGCTGCGGATATCTGCTGTGATGGAAATATGGTTGATGTCGTCGCGGTCAATGGTGAGCACACGGACAAGAACACGGTCGCCGACGCTGTAATACTCGCGGGCGTCACCGAACCATGCGGCAGACAGATCACGGGCGAAAATCGTACACTCCACGCCAAACACTTCCACACGCAGGACTTTTTCCGCAACGCCAATGACGCGCGCCTGTACGACGCGCCCTTCATAGATCATGGGGACGCCATCTTCGTTGGTGTCCAGATAGAAGGTCTGACGCTTACGGAGCATGGCGGCCTTGCGGCTTGCCACAACGCTGCGGGCGGTGTTATCCAGACCCCGGACGATGAAATCGATCTCCGCGGTGAGCATGGTTGCAAGGATACTGTTCATCCGCTCCATAAACGGCTTGTATTTCGCCCCATACGGAACGGGTCCGGAATAGAGCATCATTTCTTTCAGCGGGATCGCAATGCGATAGCCCTTGTAGTCAATGACAACGATAGTGCGGCCGGAAGGGGTCTGCTCCACGCCGTCCAACGTTCCGGTCAAGATGCGCCCGGTGATATGCGAGGTTTTGATCTCATGCCAGATGACCTCACGGCGTTCTTCTTCCGTTTCGATACGGTCTTTTGCATCAACGGTCAGAATGTAGGAGTCACGGCGTCCGGCAGGTGCGGGAGGCGCAGTAGGCTGCGGAGCAGCTTCACCATCTGCGGATTCCGTTTCATCTTCAGCGGGCGGAGCATTTTCCACATTTCCTTCCAGCAAAAGCGCATCCAGAGCATTTTCGCCGCTGCTGTCAAGGGGTGCCGGAGTGCTGCTGTTCAGCTCCTGCAAAATGCTGTCGTACTCCGGGTCCTCAGCCTTTTCATCGGAAACAGGGACAGTCTCTGCGGCATCAGCGGTGTTTTCGGCATCCAGCTCGTTTTCCTCAACATCTGCTGTGCCACTCACATCGCCGGAGCCGAGATCAACTTCCGGGGGTTCTGCCAGCGGAGTTTCCGTGTTGTCGCTGTCGGCGGCCTCCGCCTGCTGCTCAGAAAGTTCTTTGGCGGATTCGGTTTCCATGAACTCTGAGGAGAAATCATCAGGGGGCGGGATCGTTTTTTTCTTGGGCATTAAGTATCCTCCTTTTTCTTCATAATGGATTCTTTGGTTACTGTAACGACTTTTTCTGTCGATGCAGGCTTTTTCTTTTGCGCCGGCTTCTTTTCCGCTGCCTGAGATGGCGGCGCCGATGGAGTTTGCTTTTCCTGCGGCTGATTTGCCCGCCATGCAGGGACATGGGAGGCGGCCTTGCTCGGCCGCAGCTTCTTCGCCTCGGGATGTTTGGAATAGTCGTACTTATCCACCTCCAGTACATTCTTGCCCCGAATGAGGATCAGGGCTTTATCAATATCCATACGCAGCACCTCGTCCATGGTCATCAGCTTGCGCCGGCCGACACCGCTGGTTTCCCGGTATTCAGGCGTGTAGTTGGATACGCGCCATGTTCCAAGCTGTTTGGCTTTACTGGTGACAGAGATACTGGCCTCGCCGGTCCGGTCGGAAATAAATTCCGCCGTCAGGGCATCTGTGCAGCCAAGAAAGAGCTGCACATCGCAGTTGCCCAGAATTTCCTGCCACTGGTTGTAGGGATAGCGGTTCTGAAGACCAGCTAAGTTCTGGAACACGCATGACATGGACAGATTCCTGGAACGAATGACCGAAATTTTTCTCGATAGATCTGGGATCACTCCACAGGCACACAGCTCTTCACCAAGTACATGAACAGGAACCGGAAGCTCCCCGCCGGGACAATGTTCGTCCGCATAGCGAACCAGGCGGATAAACACAAAGGAAAGAAACAGCGAGGAGAGGAAATCAAAGGTGCTGTCCTGATCGCTGGTAATGCAGTAATACGCACATGGCTGCTTTCCCGGAAGTTCCAGATCAATCTCGTTGTAGGATGTGATGTTGCGAATATCCCGGTTTTGGAAAACCTGCAGTCTGGAGCCGAGCCCGATGATAACGCCGCCGCGCACACCCTCTGACGCCTGCTTGAAAATGCTGTATGGCGCTTTGGCAGGATGCGTAACCGGAAGAACACCAAAAAGCGCGTTCAACTCCTGTTCGGAGCTGGCGGCAATCAACTGATACACCTCGCCGATATTTTGCTTTTTCTTGGGATAGCTGGTGGAAACATAGAGGACCAGCGCCTTGAGCAGATTCATTTCGGCGCTGTCCCAGAAGTGGTCGCGTTCCTCGCCGCCGGTATTTTTGATGATGACGTCACAAAAAAGCTGGGCCATCAATTCCTGACCGCCGACCTCCGCAAGACAATTCCATGAATCGGAGGCTGATGGTGTGACCAGATTGAACACACGGACGGTGTAGCCCTGATCCCGCAGATATTCGCTGGTCTTTTCGTACAATTCGGACTTGGGGTCACAGATCACAAGGCTTGACTTCCGCGCTGCGCATTGGAGAATCATGTTGACGCAAAAGGCTCTTGTCTTCTTGGAGCCGCTGGCGCCGTAAACCGCAAGATTCCCATTAAATCGAGTCTTCGGAGGAATGCAAATGACCTGATGATCCAGCTCGCCGAGAATCGTGCCGGAATGCTTGCGAATATCCGGGACAAGGTCAAGCACCTCGGTCAACTCCTTGCGGGACATAAAGCCTGCGGTGCCGTAGGTTCCCTTATCGGAATAGACCAGATTGCGCTGCCGGTCGTATTCGCCGCCCTCACTGTAGCCCATTCGCATGACCATGAGGATCAGCAGCGCCAGCGCACCGATGCAGAGGCCGAGGCCATACAGCCCATACGGAAAGTGGAAGGCTGCCGCAAGGCAGGGAAAGAATCCGGCGTCCGGGAATGTGGGAGACGTCCCAAACACGGCGCCGGCCTCCTGCCATGCACGGTAATTGGAAAAAAGCTGCGAGAGGTAGCCGCTCCCGTAGAGCAGCGCCAGCGCAGCGATTGGAATAATGAAAAGCTGAATCAGCTTCTTTTTAGGAATAGAGCACGCTCCTTTCAAACTGTTGAAAATCAATGCTTTGCAGCATCACACACTGCCCGCAGATCTCCCGCAAGGCTTCTTCCTGGTAATCGAAGCAGATCAATGTCCCCGTCATTCCGTGCAGCTCCAGCGCGGTATCGAAACGCCGGATGCGAGGAAAATCACAGGTGTAGGCGAATAGAACAGGATTCCCCTCGCTGTCAATGGCGTCGTTCTCGACGCGCCAATTTGGTATCCCCTCATGGAGCCCGTCTGCAAGGATTGCATCGAGCGTCCTGCGCTGCTGCGTGTCGCATAAGAGGCGAAGGATCGCTTCGCCATAACGGTCATTGGTCAGGTAGTAGAAATGCGGAAAGCTGCCATCCAGCAGGAAATAACTGTGTGCGTCCGGCTGCATCAGGGCAGAAAGCTGTTCCATGCTGGAGCCGAACACGATCCCGGAAATCTCCGCATCGGGCATGACCCCTTCGGTTTGCAGCAGAGCTTTGAATCGCAGTTCGGCCTTATACTCCCATTTCATCTGCGCTTTGGCGGTGTTATAGGTCAAAAAAATACCGCCATCCGTCAGCAGGATGCCGGTTGCGCGCGAACTTCTGATTTTCGTCCCTTGCGGGCCGATCTCCTTGATCTCTCTGGAGGTGTAATAGGCGGGAGACTCTGCGTTCTGACCGACCATAGCGAAAAAAGGGGCCTTTTCCCACGGAAAGGCAGGAATGTCGGCATTGTGCATGATGGTCAGAATTTCGGCCATCCGGTGGAGCCGAAGCCGTCTTGACAGCTCACTTTTGAGTTTGTTCGGCTCAGAGCTGCCGGTTAGATAGTCTGAAAACCATTGGGGGGCATCGGCCAACAGCAGCCGTTTGGCTGGTGAGGTGAGCCGAAGACCGCGCAGGCCGTCTTTGGAGAAGGTGTGAAGAAGTCCGCTTTGTCGGAGAGAAGTGACCATGCTTTCGAGATATGCGGGACCACCCGGCAGACGGCTGATTTGGCTGATGGGGTATTCGCCGCAGAGAGCGGTCAATGTCAAAAGCAGATACGAGAGCGTGTTTTGCGCCGGTAGTCGGCGGGGGGATCGAGGCATGAGCCGCACTTTCTCCTTGTACGAAATTTTACCGTAGGGCTTTATAGCTTGGGTAATTTTTGGAGCTGC
>OHYG01000633.1_pt1 | contig 12901 bp, 9 predicted proteins | sample 1580221 | NCBI WGS metagenome assembly OHYG01 (sample SAMEA3882521, study PRJEB24775) | human gut metagenome | biome: human-associated habitat; feature: intestine environment; material: feces | place: Netherlands | collected 2009/2010 | reverse complement strand
CGCCGTTGATTTGTCGGCAAGCTCGATGATGCGCTGCAAATTATCCGCCTTAAGAAAACCGTCAGCAGTTGAGGGCATAGGATCCATAAGCGGTTCGGTGAGCTTTGAGGCTATCGCCGAATATGCCGCCTCCGGGAAAACGCAGTCAACTATTCCAACACCGCTTTCAACCGCCGCATTTGCCGCCATAACTGCCGCTCCCTGCATATTGCGGCTGCCGCAAACGCTCAGAAGTCTACCGAAATCGCCCTTATTTGCCGCGGGATTTCTCGGTTTAAAAAAGCGTTTTATCTCATTATGCTCCGCAGAAACGATCACGTCCGAGCCTACCGCATCGTAGCATTTTTCGTCAATGCCGATGTCAATAAGCGACACGATTCCGCACTGGTCCGAAGCCGGTTTAAGAATATGCACAGGCTTGTAGCAGGTTATCGCAAGAGTATAGTCTGCCTTGAAAAAGTCTGATTTAATCTCGCCGCTGTTACCCTCAAGTCCGCTCGGAACGTCGACAGCAAATTTTTTTGCTCTCGACTTTGCTATATCATTGAAGAATTTTGACGTTGTTTCATCGAGCTTACCGTGGAATCCGATTCCGAAAACGCAGTCGACAACCGCCGCCGCACTCATACATGCCGAAACGCAGGCATCGTAATTCTGCTTGAGGTCGGAGACAAGCACCGGCTTATCCTCAAGATAAGCATACATGATTTTGGACTCATATGCCGTCGGATAGCCGTTCGTCAGCACAAGCCGGATTCCGTAGCCCTTGTCGCTGAGATTTTTTGCAATAACAAAGCCGTCGCCGCCGTTTTTTCCCGAGCCGCAGAGAACCGCAACCGTCTTGGTCGCAGAATTCAAGCCGACAATGGTTGAGTGGATTTTTTCGGCGCAGGCATTGCCGGCATTTTCCATCATTTCAACATACGAAAGTCCGTTAACGTCCGCATTCTCCTCGATGACACGCATCTGTTCACAGGTGTAAATGAGCATATTGAGTCTCCTTAAATAGTGTTTGTTCTGTAAAGTAATTCTGTACATTTATCAGCCTTTCTCTCTAAGGAAAGCCTGTTTATTGCATGTATCTTCAAAGAATCACAAATTCTCTACATACCAATCAATCGCCAGCTTCAAGCCGGAATCAAAATCATAATCGGGATCATATCCGAGCATTTCACGTGCCTTTGATATATCGGCGTTGGAGTGTTTTATATCCCCTGCCCTGTCGGGTCCGAAATTCGGCTCGATATCCTTGCCGAGAGCGCGGGTCAGCGAATGATAAATATCAATCAGGTATTCACGTCCGCCGTAGGCTATGTTGAAGGCATTGCCTGCCGCCTCGTGAGGTGCAAGACAAGCCTTGAGATTTGCCTCGATAACATTCTCAATATATGTAAAATCTCTCGATTGCATTCCGTCGCCGTTTATTGTCGGCGTTTCGCCGTTCATGAGCATTTTGATAAACTTCGGAATAACCGCCGCATAAGCGCCGTCCGGATCCTGACGCCTGCCGAAAACGTTGAAATATCTCAAGCCGTAGGTATCGAGTCCGTAGAGCCTTGTATAAAGCTTAGCGAATTCTTCATCAACTCGCTTCGTCAGAGCATAGGGAGAAAGCAGATTGCCCTCCTGACCCTCTTTTTTCGGAAGTACAGGGTGGTCGCCGTAAACAGAAGAGCTTGAAGCATAAACAAATTTTTTAACGCCCTGCTGTCTTGCCGCTTCCATCATGTTGAGAGTACCCATGATATTGTTTTTTTCATAGAAAAGCGGCATTTCAATGCTTCTCGGCACACTGCCCCATGCCGCCTGATTGAGAACATAATCGACGCCTTCGCACGCTGCCATGCAGGTGTCGAGATCCTTGATATCACCCTTTATAAACGTATAATTCGGGTTATCAAGAAAAATGTCAACATTTGCCTGCTTGCCTGTTGAAAGGTCGTCAAGACATCTGACCTTATATCCCATTTTCAATATTGCTTCGCAAAGGTTTGAGCCGATGAAGCCCGCTCCTCCCGTTACAAGAAAGGTCGAATTTTCCGAAAATTTCAAATTTGAATATCCCATAGTGTCATTCCTCATTCGGCGGTAAATAAACACACCCGTCGATTATATTTATTTAATTATATCATTTTCACCTCTTTAGTGCAAGAAAAAATGCACTTTTTGCGGTTAACAAGGTTCTTTTCGTTGCAAAAAAGCATTTTTTGTGCTATTATAGATTCAGTAACCACTTATTAAGAGCGGAGGCACGCAAATGAGCAACAATATTCCAATTAAAACAAGAGCAGTCGGCGGATTTGATAAAAAACAGGTCGACCAATATCTAAGCTCACTCGATGAGGAATATGAAAAGTCGGTTTCAAAAGAGGATATTGCAAAGCTACGCGAAGAGATAGCCGAGCTAAAAAAATCTATACGTGAAAAAGATAAAAAGCTCTCCGAGCTTAAAGATAAGCTTGATGATTTTGACAAAAGCAACGAGAACAAGCCTGATTTTGACAATCTCAGCAGTTCTGCAAAAAAATTTACCGACGCCCATAACGAGGTCGTCAGTATTGCCGATAAAACAAGCAAATATATAAACTCAACGGAACGCAAGCTCCCGTCACTGCTGAAAAATCTTTCGGCTGTTACAAAAAGCATCAGCAACCTCAATGACGAGCTTTCGGAAATCGCAAAACAGCTTGATTCAATTGAGATTACTCCGCCGCTTGAGGTTGAAGCTCAAGCAAACGAGCCCGAGGAGTTCAATATATTCGATCAGGATTTTGAAGGATAAATTAAAGCCGCCGTTTGAACCGGCGGTTTTGTTTTTTTCTACCCCAACTATTGATAAAGAACCTAAAACTTAACGTCTCCCCTTTTTGGAAGAGGAGACGCTGTTTTTTTTAATTTAAAGCAATGCCGAACTATTAAAACTTACAGATCATTTTAATATTCAACTACACCCTCATATACCTTTCTTGTGTCACCGTTGACAAAAATGGTTTCATCGGTATAGGTTATAACGACGTCGCCGCCGGGCATCTTAACCGTTACATCCTCGCCCTTCTTGCAAAGACCCATCTCCGTTGCAACAACAACAGCAGCGGCGGCTGATGTTCCGCAGCCGAGGCTCTCGCCGTTGACCGCTCTCTCATAGCAGCGGAGCTTGATTGTGTTTCTGTCAATCATTCGAGCGATGCCGGTATTGATATACTCAGGAAGAATGCCCGAATTGCGGATCTTGTCGCCGAGAGAATTAAGATCAACACTGTCAACATTATCCATAAACACGATACAATGCGGATTACCGATAGTAACACAACTGATATTGATAGATTCGCCGCCTATATTAACCGGCTGGTCGATTATCATGTATGTGTCGGTCTTCATCGGAATGCTTGCAGGATCAAAATCGGGCTTGCCGATATCGACCTGAGCCGATCTTACCTCGCCGTTGAACGAATACAGACGAACGTTCTTTACGCCGCAGTTGGTTTCAATTTTCATTGTCGTTTTCGGCACAATTCCGTTATCATAGAGGAACTTTGCAGCACAGCGAATACTGTTCGCAGCCATAAGTGTCTGAGTTCCGTCGTCGTTATAAACAACCATTTTTGCATCGGCAATATCCGATTTTTCAACGAGAACAACGCCGTCGCCGCCGATTCCGTAATGACGGTCGGTGAAGTTGATAGTCAGCGACTCGGGTGACGGAATATTCTTATTCATGTTGTTGAAATAGATATCGTCGTTGCCCGTCGCCTGCATCTTGGTAAAATTCAGGCGCATACGCTTCGAGCGCATATGATTGATATCGACAAGCTCTGTGTTGCGCTGAGTGAAGCGGCTTGAAAGAATATCGCAGAGCGCATTTGCCGTATCGAGAGATGTAAGGCAGCAGATTGAGAGCTGAACTGCACGGCGGTGAATCTTGATGAAGTTTTCAATCGTCGATTTTGCCGTTGAGCCTGTGTAAACAATGTAATCAATCTTGCCTGTTTCGAGCATTTCGATAACGTGCTTGCCGTCGCTGAATTCCTCGATAATCTCGGCATTGATGCCTGCCGACTGAATAAGCTTACCCGTGTTCGGCGTTGAATAAATCTTCAAGCCGACGTCGGCGAACTTCTTTGCAAGCGATATAACTTCCGGCTTATCCTTATCGTGAACGCTGATAAGCACTCCGCCGTTGTATTTATTGTCGTGATATGTGCTCTCATGGCCAACCTTGAAGCCTGCGGAAATAAGTCCTTTGAACAGTGCCTCATTGAGGGTTCTGCCGATTCCGAGAACCTCACCCGTCGACTTCATCTCCGGACCAAGCTCGGAATTGACATCGTTGAGCTTCTCGAATGAGAATACGGGAACCTTGATCGCAACATACGGCGGGATCTTGTAAAGTCCCGTGCCGTAGCCAAGCTCAATGAGCTTTGTGCCTATCATGACCTTTGTTGCAAGCTCAACCATCGGAACGCCTGTAACCTTGCTGATGTAAGGAATCGTTCTTGACGCACGGGGATTGACCTCGATAACGTAAAGCTCGTTGCGATAGATGAGATATTGAATGTTGACAAGGCCCTTTGTGCCGAGCGAAAGCGCAAGCTTTGTTGAAATATCAACAATCTTGTCAATCATGCTGTCAAGTATATTATAGGGCGGATAAACTGCGATCGAGTCGCCCGAGTGGACGCCTGCACGCTCGATATGCTCCATAATGCCGGGAATAAGAACATCCTTGCCGTCGGAGATAACGTCAACCTCAAGCTCCGTACCCATCATGTACTTATCAACAAGAACGGGATTTTCAATCTTCTGAGAAAGAATGATATCCATGTAACGCTTAACATCGGTGTCGTTATATGCGATAGTCATGTTCTGACCGCCGATAACGTATGACGGACGGAGAAGAACAGGATATTCAAGCTCGTTTGCCGCTCTGATAGCGTCCTCGGTGTCCATAATCGTCTGACCCTTGGGTCTGCTGATGCCGAATTTTTCAAGCAATTCGTCAAAGCGCTCTCTGTCCTCGGCGATATCAATACCCTCGGCCGATGTGCCGAGAATCGGAATATTATTTTCATCAAGGAACTTCGTAAGCTTGATAGCCGTCTGACCGCCGAACGCAACAACAACTCCTACAGGCTTTTCAACCTTGATGATGTTCATTACGTCCTCGTCGTTGAGCGGTTCAAAATAAAGCCTGTCCGCCGTGTCGAAGTCGGTTGAAACCGTCTCGGGGTTATTATTTACGATGATGACTTCATACCCAAGCTCCTTGAGGGTCCATACGCAATGAACGGAGGAATAGTCAAATTCGATACCCTGACCGATACGGATGGGGCCGGAGCCGAGAACAATGATTCGTTCCTTCTCTCCTCTTTCGATCTCTCTTGACTCGCAGTCACTGTCATATGTTGAGTAGAAATATGGCGTTTCTGCCTTGAACTCGGCACCGCAGGTGTCAACCATTTTGTAAACGGCGTCAAGCGTCTTTTCCGGAAGCTTGCCTGCCATTTTAAGAATAGTCGAATCCTTGTAGCCGTATTTCTTGCCCTTTTCGTAGTAATCTTTGTCAAGCTTGCCGCTTTCGAGCATTTTTTCATAGTCGACAAGATTCTTGAGCTTTCCGAGGAACCACTCGTCAATCATCGTGATTTCGTGGATCTTCTCAATGCTTATACCCTCTTTAAGAGCCTTGAACACGGTGAAAATTCGCAAATCGTCCTGTTCATGCAAGCGTTCGACAACGTCCATATCATCGGGGAATTTATTATAATTGAGTGTTTCGAGTGAGATTTCGGCGCCTCTGACAGCCTTCATAACCGCCATTTCAAAGCTCGGAGCGATCGACATGACCTCGCCGGTTGCCTTCATCTGAGTGCCGAGCTTACGGCTTGCACCGACGAATTTATCAAACGGCCACTTCGGGAACTTGACAACAACATAGTCAAGTGTAGGTTCAAAGCAGGCACAGGTTTTGCCCGTGATGTCGTTTCTGATCTCATCAAGTGTATATCCGAGCGCAATTTTGGTTGTAACCTTTGCTATAGGATAACCTGTCGCCTTTGAGGCAAGAGCTGACGAACGTGAAACTCTCGGGTTAACCTCGATAACGGAATATTCAAAGCTCTCGGGATTGAGTGCAAACTGACAGTTACAGCCGCCCTCGATGCCAAGCTCGGTGATAATATCGAGCGAGGCGGAACGCAGCATCTGATATTCCTTGTCCGAAAGCGTTACGGCAGGCGCGATAACTATACTGTCGCCCGTATGAACGCCGACCGGGTCAAAGTTTTCCATTGAGCAGACAGCGATAACGTTGCCAACGCTGTCACGCATAACCTCAAACTCGATCTCCTTCCAGCCGCCGATAAAGCGCTCGACAAGGATTTGATTGATCGGGGAAAGCTCCAGTCCGTTATATGCAATAACTCTTAATTCTTCTTCGTTGTAAACAACTCCGCCGCCGGCGCCGCCGAGGGTGAATGCAGGGCGAATGATTACGGGATATCCGATCTCCCGAGCAATTTCGGCCGCACGCTCAACGGTGTTTGCAATATCCGACGGAACAACAGGCTGACCGATTTTGAGCATCGTATCTCTGAAAAGCTGTCTGTCCTCCGCCTTATCAATGGCTTCGGCGTTGGTGCCGAGCAGCTTAACTCCCATCTTTTCGAGATAGCCGTTCTGAGCAAGCTGCATAGCTATTGTAAGTCCCGTCTGTCCGCCGAGTCCGGCAAGAATAGAATCGGGATGTTCTTTTTCAATAATTCTTTTAACGGTCTCCTGCGTCAGCGGTTCAAGATAGATCTCGTCGGCAAGCGCATTGTCCGTCATAATGGTTGCGGGGTTGGAGTTGACAAGCACAACGTCAAGACCTGCGTCCTTGAGGACGCGGCAAGCCTGTGCTCCGGCGTAGTCAAACTCAGCCGCCTGACCGATAACGATGGTACCGGAACCGATAACAAGTACCTTTTTTATGTCTTTATTCAGCGGCATTGTTTTTTCCTCCCATCATTGAAATAAACCTGTCGAACAGGAACTTTGTATCCTTAGGACCCGAACATGCCTCCGGGTGGAATTGAACGGTGAAAATCTGCTTGCTTCTGTATTCCATGCCCTCGCAGGTTCCGTCGTTTGCGTTGATAAAGCTCTCTCTTGCATATCGCCTGTCAAGACTTTCGGCAACAACGGCGTAACCGTGGTTCTGGCTTGAAATATAGGTTCTGCCCGTTTCAAGCTGCTTGACCGGCTGATTAACGCCTCTGTGACCGTATTTGAGCTTCATCGTTTTTCCGCCCATTGCAAGGGCAGTGAGCTGATGTCCGAGACAGATTCCGAAAATCGGGAATTTGCCGGCAAGCTCCTTTATGTTTTCAATCGGAACGATGTTTTCCTCCGGGTCGCCCGGGCCGTTTGAAAGCATGATTCCGTCCGGATTCATATTGATTATCTCCTGAGCCGAGGTGTCATACGGGAAAACCGTGACCTCGCAGCCCCTTGCAACAAGCTCACGAACGATGTTTTTCTTTGCGCCGTAGTCGAGAAGCGCAACCTTATACTTCGCTTCTCCGTCCGATACCGTATACTTTTCCTTGCAGCTTACGCTCTTGACTGCGTCAACGATTCTGTAAGCCTTGATTTCGTCATAGTCGATATTATCAACCGAGCTGACGATTTTTGCGTTCATAACACCCTTTTCACGGATTATTCTCGTAATCTCACGGGTGTCAACGCCGTAAACGCCGACTATTCCCTGCTTTTTCAGGAAGGTGTCAAGATCATACTCCGTCCTGAAATTGGACGGCAGCTCGCACCACTCCCTGACAACGTAGCCGCTGACATAGGACTTATCGCTTTCAAAGTCCTCCTCCATGATGCCGTAGTTGCCGATAAGCGGGAAGGTTTGCATAACTATCTGTCCGTAATAGCTGGGGTCGGTGAGCGTTTCGATATATCCGCCCATGCCTGTTGTAAAGACAAGCTCGCCGAGAGCCTCGCCCTCTGCGCCGAAGCTCTTGCCTTCAAAAATGTGTCCGTCTTCAAGTACAATGTAAATTTTTTTAATCATAATGTCGCCGCCATAACTGCTTTTATAGTGTGCATTCTGTTCTCTGCCTCTCTGAAAACGATTGAACGTTCGCTTTCAAAGACCTCGTCCGTGACCTCAAGAGCATCACAGTCGAATCTTTCGCCGATCTCCCTGCCGACCTTTGTCTTATGGTCATGATAAGCGGGCAGGCAGTGCATAAACACAACATTGTCTGCCGCCGCATCCATAAGCTTTTGATTAACTTGGTACGGCATAAGGTCGTCGATTCTTTCTTTCCAAACCTCCATCGGTTCGCCCATTGAGACCCAAACATCCGTATAAATTACGTTTGCATCCTTTACGGCCTCCGTGGGATTTTCGCTGAATTTAATTTCACAGCCGTTTTCCTTTGCGATCGCCCTGCAGGTGCCAACAAGGTCATGGTCGGGGAAATACTTTTTCGGAGCGCATGCGGTAAAGTTGATACCCATTTTAGCGCAGCCTACCATGAGTGAATTACCCATATTGTACCTTGCATCGCCCATGTAAACAAAGTTGATTCCCTTAAGATGACCGAACTGCTCCTTGATAGTCAGGAAATCGGCAAGAATCTGAGTCGGGTGAAATTCATTTGTAAGGCCGTTCCATACGGGAACGCTCGCATACTTTGCAAGCTCCTCAACAAGATCCTGACCGTAGCCGCGGTACTCGATGCCGTCAAACATACCTGAGAGCACCCTCGCCGTGTCGGCTATGCTCTCCTTTTTGCCTATCTGCGAACCTTCGGCAAGATAGGTTGAGCCCATGCCGAGATCGTTAGCACCGACCTCAAAGCTGCAACGTGTTCTTGTGCTTGTCTTTTCAAAGATAAGAGCAACATTCTTACCCTCGTGGATCCTGTGTGGGATTCCCGCTTTCTTCTTTGCTTTCAAATCAGCCGCAAGATCGACGAGATACTCAATTTCCTCGCTTGTGAAATCAAGCAATTTCAGAAAATCTCTGCCTTTTAAATTAACCATCGGCATCACCCTCCTGTAATTATACATCATTTAATAAAATTTTCAAATAGTTTTACAATATTTTCAAATACTTAATTAGAACAAAAGGGCTGTTCATCAGGACAGCCCAAATATTTTTAAGTTTAAATATAATTTTCAACATACGCAATCTGCTTTTCAACGGATTCGTGACCCGTTCCGCCTGCCGAAATTCTCTTGGAGACGCAGGTTTCGAGAGAAATCTCGGTAAAAAGATCCTCCTCAAACAAATCGCTGTACTTTTTGTAATCCTCAAGCGGCATTGTTTCAAGCACAAGACCGTTATCAATGCAATGAGCAACGATCTGACCGACAAGTTTATATGCGCTTCTGAACGGAAGACCCTTCTTAGCAAGGTAATCGGCAAGGTCGGTTGCGTTGATAAATCCCTTTTGAGCCGCAGAATACATATTCTCCTTGATGACCTTCATTGTTTCAATCATCGGAGCAAAAACTTTAAGACACTGCTTAACTGTAGCAATGCTGTCAAATATGCACTCCTTGTCCTCCTGCATATCCTTGTTGTATGCAAGCGGAATACCCTTGAGAACGGTGAGCATTGTGAAAAGGTCGCCGTAAACACGACCCGTCTTGCCCCTGACAAGCTCTGCCATATCGGGGTTCTTCTTCTGAGGCATGATGCTTGAGCCCGTCGTGAAGCTGTCGTCAAGCTCAATGAACTTAAACTCCCAGCTCGACCAGAGTATAATTTCCTCCGAAAAACGGGAAAGGTGCATCATAATCGTTGCGAATGCACTCATCAGCTCAACGCAGAAATCCCTGTCGGAAACGCCGTCAATGCTGTTGAGCGTGATTCCGTCAAATCCGAGCTGCTCGGCGACGAATTCACGGTTTGTATTGTATGTTGTACCCGAAAGGGCGCAGGAGCCGAGAGGCGAATAATTCATTCTCTTCATAGCGTCCTCAAGCCTTCCGATATCACGGATAAACATCATAGCGTAAGCCAAAAGATGATGAGCAAAGGTTATCGGCTGAGCACGCTGAAGATGAGTATATCCGGGCAGAATCGTGTTTTTATTATCCTTTGCAACGGAAAGAATGGCAGCAAGCAGATTCTTGATGAGCGGAATAATCTCTTCCGTCTCGTCTCTGAGATAAAGGCGGATATCAACGGCAACCTGATCGTTACGGCTTCTCGCCGTGTGGAGCTTCTTGCCGACATCGCCTATACGCTTTGTCAGCTCGGACTCAACGAACATATGAATATCCTCGGCGTCCATATCGAACTTAAGAGCGCCGCTGTCAAGGTCGTCAAGTATCGACTGAAGTCCGGCAAGAATCTTATCGCAATCGTCGTCGGTGATGATTTTCTGCATTGCAAGCATTGTTGCATGCTTCATCGAGCCGGTTATATCCTGCTTATACATCTTGCAGTCAAAATGGATCGACGAATTGAAATCATCGGCTTCCTTATTCAGTTCCTTGGCAAACCTGCCTGCCCACATCTTTTCCATAGCTTATAATTCTCCGAATATTTATTGATTAGTCAAGACCGGCCTTTTTCTTCATCTTTGAATAAACCTTGGTCGGCAGACCGTAAAGGTTGATAAATCCTGCCGAATCAGCCTGGTTGTAAACCTCGTCCTCATCGAAGGTTGCGATCTCGGGATCGTAGAGTGAGAACGGAGATGTTACGCCGGCGTTGATGATGTTGCCCTTGTAGAGCTTAACGTTTACGTCACCTGTAACCGTCTTCTGAGTCTCCTTAACGAAAGCAAGTATAGCCTCTGTAAGCGGTGAATACCACTGAGCGTTGTAAACAAGCTCGCCGAGCTTATGACCTACAAGTGCCTTATAGTGCGAAGTTTCCTTATCGAGAGTGATTGTTTCGAGCATCTCATGAGCCTTGTAGAGGATTGTTCCGCCCGGAGTCTCATATACGCCCCTTGACTTCATGCCGACAAGTCTGTTTTCAACGATATCAAGAAGTCCGATGCCGTTTGCGCCGCCAAGCTCGTTGAGCTTTGTAACAAGAGCTACGGAATCCATCTCTACTCCGTCGATAGCGGTCGGAACACCCTTTTCAAAGTGAATCTTTACATAGGTCGGCTTGTCCGGAGCCTGCTCGGGAGAAATACCCATCTCAAGGAAGCCGGGCTTGTTATACTGAGGCTCATTTGCCGGATCCTCAAGGTCAAGACCTTCGTGAGAAAGATGCCAGATGTTCTTGTCCTTTGAGTAGTTTGTCTCTCTGTTTATCTTAAGAGGAACATTGTGTGCCTCTGCATAGTCGATTTCCTCGTCACGTGACTTGATATCCCACTCTCTCCACGGAGCGATGATTGTCATGTCGGGAGCGAAAGCCTTAATGGCAACCTCGAATCTTACCTGGTCATTGCCCTTACCTGTGCAGCCGTGGCAGATAGCGTCAGCGCCTTCCTTCTTAGCTATCTCAACAAGTCTTTTAGCTATAGGAGGACGAGCGAACGAAGTACCGAGCAGATAACCCTCGTACTTTGCGCCTGCCTTAAGTGTGGGGAATATGAAGTCGTTTACGAATTCGTCCTGTATATCTTCTATGTAGAGCTTGGATGCGCCTGTCTTCTTAGCTCTTTCTTCAAGACCTACTATTTCAGAGTCCTGTCCTACGTTACCTGCTACGCAGATTACTTCACAGCCGGGATAATTCTCGTGTAACCACGGAATTATGATGGACGTATCAAGTCCGCCTGAATAAGCAAGTACGATCTTTTTGATTTCTTTAGCCATTTTATTATTTCCTTTCTATCTCACAGACGCTTTCGGGCGTTCTGCTTTCTGATTTAACTTACATTGAATATTATACACCTTTTCACATCAAAGTCAAGTATTTTTATGCACAAAACTGCATAATATACTGCATATAGTGAATAATTGTTGAATTTTAGCGAATTTTTATGTATTTTTTTGATTGACAAGCCGTAAATGTAAGGATATAATAATAGTAAAAGGAAATTCAGTCGGAGGAATTATGGAACTTAAGGACAAGCTGGAAATACTTATTAAAAGAAACGGCTATAAAAAGACGGACTTTGCGTCTGCCGTATCCATAACCTACAGAGCGCTTGCAAACTACATAAGCGGTGCAAGGACCCCGAGAGCAAAAACTCTTTCCGATATGGCTGTACTTCTCGGTGTCAGCGAGGAACTGCTGACAGACGACACTGTGTATCTTATCCTGTCAGGCGATGAAAAGCTGTATTTCAACGGCACTTCTCCGACAGAAACAAGAGAAAAGGCCGATGTGCTTCTGAGCGAAGTATCGGCTATGCTTGACGATGAGGATTTCACCGAAAACGATAAGACAACATTCTTTTCCTGTATCGCAGAAAAATATTTTGCAGGAAAAGCAAAAAATCATAAAGAAACTATTGACAATGCAGTATGACGGTGTTATAATACAAACAGTTGAACAACCGTTCAAATGAAATGAGGTTAAAATGGCGGCCAGCAAATCAGAAAAGTCGGAAAATATCAGTGCAAAAGACGAAAATGAATTCTGTAACTGCAATGTGATACACGAGGACGTAGTAAACTATGTGCGTGAGAGGATGCTTGAACAGATGCAGTTTGAAAAGCTGTCAATGTTCTTCAAGGCTATAAGCGATGAAACAAGGATTAAAATCCTCTACTCGCTGTCACGCTCTAAAATGTGCGTGTGCGACCTTGCCGCCCTGCTCGGAATGACAGCATCGGCAATCTCTCACCAGCTGAGAGTATTACGGCAAGCAGAGCTTGTTCGCAGTGAAAAGCAAGGCAAGGTCGTTTACTATATGCTCAGCGACAACCATGTAAACACGGTGTTCAGCAATGCGCTTGAGCATGTTATGGAGTAAAACGGGAA
>OHYG01000627.1_pt1 | contig 12966 bp, 10 predicted proteins | sample 1580221 | NCBI WGS metagenome assembly OHYG01 (sample SAMEA3882521, study PRJEB24775) | human gut metagenome | biome: human-associated habitat; feature: intestine environment; material: feces | place: Netherlands | collected 2009/2010 | reverse complement strand
GTGGTTACGGTTGGCATTGCAAATATGCCGCACAAATGGGAGCTACTGAAATTCTTGGTATTGATAGTAGTCAAAAAATGATTGCAAAAGCAGTAGCTGATAACTCTGATGACAAAATCAAGTATAAAGTTTGCGGTGTTGAAGAATACATTTATCCTGAAAATACTTATGACCTAGTTGTTTCTAACCTGGTACTGCACTATATCGAAAATTTAGCTAATGTTTATCAAAAGGTGTATTGCACATTAAAAGTAGGTGGGTATTTCCTATTCAATATTGAACATCCGACTTTCACCGCAGGTGTTAATGAGGATTGGATTTATGATGAAAATGGGAAACCTAAATATTGGCCAATCGACAATTACTATTACCCAGGCGAAAGAGAAACCAATTTTCTTGGTCAACGAGTAATTAAACAGCACCACACATTAACGCAGATATTGAATCCACTTATAAAATGTGGTTTTCAAATTGAGGCTATTGAGGAAGCAATGCCTCCGGCAGATATGATGGGTATGCCGGGAATGTGTAATGAAATGCGTAGACCTATGATGTTGTTGGTTAAGGTTAAAAAGGTTTAATAAACAACTTCCAGTTTGCCAAACCCTTTGAGAGAGGAGAAATCTTTTCTCAAAGGGCTTTTTCTATTTTTACGGATATTCGCAAACTATAAGACAAAGCAAAAACCTCATATACTCTAATCACAGAGGAAGTGGAGGTTTTGATATGAGTAACAGTTTATCGGCAGTACATCCCGAATTGATTGCGGAATGGGCGGAGAAGAATTTACCACTGACACCGGACAATGTGACTTTCGGCTCGAATAAGAAAGTATGTTGGAAAGGTGCTTGCGGTCACGAATGGGAAACAAGTATAAAGGCTCGTTCCAGTGGCGAGAAATGTCCCATATGTAGCGTCAATGCCTGGTTGTGGAACAATGGATGGAGAAATTGTGTCAACAGTGGCAGGGACAGAGTTACCATCTGAAAATAATCAATCAAATTTCGGAAGCGGATATCATTATCAAAGGAGTTCTGAAGGTCAGCTCATAGTAGTCATTGATGACGAACGAATCATATTTAGAGATATTGAAAAAGATGATACGTCTATTCCAATAGAGGTTATCAATTTTAATGCAAAAGTAAAAGAAATTATCGATGATGGAGAACTTCTTGTAACGCATGTGAGTACAGCTGAAGGCTTTTGTCAGATGAATGATGGAGAGTATTATGTATCGGCAGAAAATTTAGCGGAAGATGTTCAGGTGGGAGATATCGTTACAATATGGTTTAATGGAATGATTCAAGAAACATACCCTGCTCAATTGGGGGTAGTTTATAGAATCATTAAAACACAATAATTAGTCAAATTTCAGTTTGTAGGGAACAACAGCTAAGACAATTTTATAATAAAACAGCGTCAGAGCATTTATGTGTAAAAGCATGAATGCTCTTTTTTTGTCTCTTCAAGGACAAAGAACAAGAAAGCAGCTTTTGGACAAATTGTCCAGAAGTTCAAATAAAAAATGAAGGAGGACACCTGATGTATAGCCAAAATGGTATTCCGTGGGTAAGACCACCCACACAGGACAGGCAGCATAGAGAAAATAATATCGGGAGGACAGAACAATGGTCGATGAATTGACGCAGGAGTCGTTCCAGACAGGAAAGGCGATTGTGACTGTCAGCGTAGATCTGATTACTGCCATTGCGGATGCGTGCAAGAGGTCTGAACAGCAGAATCCGGGTATGAGTGAGGAACAGAAGGAGACATTGCTCGGCAAGGTTGTCGATAAGGTAATGTCGAATTATAAGGAAATACATGGCTCATTAAAGGGATTTAACAGAGAGGACAAAGATGTCACGCATATTGATGTGAATGATGAGCGAACAGCGGAGCTTTTGGAGAAAGCCTGTAAGAAAAGTCATATTCCAATGGATATGAAAGAAGTAACGAGAGCGGATGGTTCCATCACGCATACTGCATTCTGTGAAGTGAAAAGCATAGATCAGGTGGCAGCATTACTGAAGATGGCTTCCGAACAGGTACTTGAAGAGCAGAAGGAAATGACCAAGACACTTGTGCTTTACGATGATAAGGGCAAGAAGGTCATGTCGGCTGACTTTGTAAATAATGGTGAGATAAATATGGACGATGTGCGCAATTTCAAAATAGTTGTGGTCATTGTGACCGCTGTACAGAGCCTTGCCTAAGTATTTTCCGGGATATTTTATAATAAATTTATGGGTGGCGGTCTGTTAATAATCACTTTGATATTTTATAATGTAAGCATTGGTTGTAAATTTAGTTGATGGGGCAAAGTCAGTTTAAGTGGCCTGAAACTCAGCGGGAAAGGAGACAAAATATGTGTACAGCGGCGATATATAAGACAAAGGATTTCTATTTTTGGAAGCCCGCTGGATTACGAATTCTCGTACGGCGATGAGATCACCGTGACTCCGAGAAATTATCCGTTTGAATTCAGATATATGGGCAGGAAGGTACAGAACTTGCCAGATATCCATTGCTGCAGGGGGAGAACATCAACTGGCAGAACTAAGTATCTGCTGCCCCCGGGACCCGGGAAAACCCAGGAAATAACTTGACGTTTTTATCTGCATTTCTGCATTTTGCGAAAAATTTGTGCTGCTTTATGTAATGGTGGAGCCGGCAACTGCATGGTGCCAGTAGCCATCGTAGAGCCAGTAGCCCTCCAACAGAGCCGACAGTCTGGATGATGACAGTGGTTGCACAAACATAGAAAAGTAGATTATAATATCGGAAAAGGGCGTTGCCAGTGGCAATGTACGGAAGCCAGAGTTATATCTGTGATAAAGGAGAAAGGACGAGATATGGGCAAGTCAAAGGTTACAATAAAAGAGATTGCGGATAAGGCAGGGGTGTCCATAGCTACAGTTTCCCATGTTATCAACAGGACAAGGTATGTAAGACCTGAGCTTGTGGATAAGATAGAGAAGATTATTGTAGAGACGGGATATCAGAATAAGATAGCAGATAAGGAGAGAAAACTGCTGGTTGGCCGAGAGTCTACGATTGTTGCAGTCATTCCGAACATTGAAAGTACGATATACAGAGATATGGTAGCTTATGTGGAGCAACTTGTCAGTGCACAGGGATATCAGTTCCTTGTGGCGATAACAGACAATGATTTTAAGGAGGAGACACAGGTGCTTGCCGGACTTCTGGTCAACAAGAAGGTTGCCGGTATCATACATGCGCCGGTGAGCGATGTGGCAACCAACTACACAAAGCTTATACAGTCAGGCGTTCCATTTGTCTGCGTGGAGAGAAATATACTTGGATCAGGGATAGACTCAGTTGAGTTCCGAGACAGGGAGGCTATATTTAAGGGCGCAGATTATCTGCTTGCGAGTGGACACAAGAATGTTTTGTTTTTCAGAGAGAGTACGGACAGTACCACCAGGGATGAGAGAACAAAAGGTTTCCTGAGTGCTCTGCAGAAATACAATATAAATACAAACGATGCGAATATAGTGGATGTGACACTGGAAAATGGCGAGGATGACTGTATGCTCGTCATCCAGAAGGCGCTCCGCAGATACAGGCCGACCGCAGTTCTTGCGGGGGGCAATAGAATAACGCTCTACCTCATGAAGACACTGAGAGATATGGGAATCGACTGTCCGGGAGAGATATCTGTGGTTGGGTTTGGTGATGAGAGCTGGTCAGAACTTACATATCCTCCGCTTACCATAATCAGAAGAGATGTGAAGGGGTTAAGCACCAAGGCAGTTGGAATGCTATTTGAGAAGATCAACACAGGTGCGGTCATATCCCATGACTGCTATGCCGATGTGGAACTGGTTGTCAGGAAATCCACCAAGATGCTGGATAATGGACCATTTGGAGATAAGGCAGCTGCCCCTGATTCCGTGGTGCTGACGAAGGAGGAAAAACAGAGGCTGAAGGCAGGACATTTCAGAGTTGCCATATCATTCCATTACACAGGTACGTCATGGGCTGAGCTTCATGAGAAGGGTATCTGTGAGGAGCTTGAGCAGTTCGGGATAGATGTGGTGTCGGTTATGGATGCGCACTTTGACTCGGAACTGCAGAATGCGCAGCTTGATGGAATAAGACTTCAGAAGCCGGACGCAGTTATAGCTATTCCGGCGGATGACAGCCGTACCAGAGAGAAGTTTCAGGAACTTTCCAAAGTGTCAAAGCTGGTGTTCATAAGCAATGTTCCGGATGGCATGTCCAAGAACAGCTATGTGTCCTGTGTATCAGTAAATGAGTCGGAGAATGGAACGAACACGGGAAGAATGCTGGGGGAATACTGCAAGGAGAACAAGAAAAAAAAGGCAGGTTTCATTATTCATGGTGCGGCATTCTATGGAACAAGAGTCAGGGATAACGCCGCTGAGAGGATAATCAAGGACAGTTATCCTGATATTGACATAGTTACGATTAGGAGTTTTGGAGAGATATCCAATGCATATCAGGTAGCCCAGGACGTGATAACTGCCAATCCTGAAATTGAGGCAATGTATGTGAGCTGGGATCGCCCGGCACTTCTGGTTATAAAGGCACTCAAGGAGCTTGGCAGGGAGGATGTGGCGGTGTTCACCACAGACCTTGATCATGGAATTGCCAGGTGCATGGAGGAAGGAATCGTCAAGGGACTCAGCACGCAGAGACCATACGAGCAGGGAAGAGCGGCCGCGGCAGTTGTTGCCAAGTCCCTGGTAAGTGAAGAACAGCTTCCAAAGTATGTGGGAGTTCAGCCGTATCAGGTTGAGCCAAAACAGCTCAGGCTTGCATGGAAGGAAATCTTCCATGAGTCCATGCCGGACAGATTGAGGTGATATGACATCTTTAGTTAGTCTGTGTCGGACAGAGTTAGAAACTGTATCTTTTTATCTAAAAAAGAATCCGTTAGAGAGAAAATTGTATCTTTCTGGCGGATTTTTTGCGTTTATACACAAGAGACAAGGTGACAAGTAACGGGTGCCAATCATACACTACAAATCTCATAAGTATGACATCTGACAAAATATTTACGTAAAAAACTATAAAAGACCTGCGAATCCTATAATGCAATCGAGCTTCATTTGTGCAAAGTGACGAATAAACAATAAATAAAACACTTGATATTGACAATAACCGACAAAAGTTATATCATCAAAATATACAAGGAGCGAAAAACAGTTTAAAAATTACGTAAATAAACCGGTTAAAAACAGTTTTTCGACAACGGGTTAGCAAAGAAAATACATGATAGTGGAGGTAAAAATTATGAGAAAATTTAAAAAGTTATTAGCAGTTGGAGCATGCCTGTGCATGTCACTCAGTTTACTGGCAGGTTGTGGATCAGGATCAGGAAACGCTTCGGGCAGCGGTTCATCTGATTCAGGTACAAAGCAGGAGAGCACAAAGTCATCTGACCTGTCATTTGCATTTTGTACAAACACACTCAACAATACATTCCAGAGTTCAATTGATGCCAAGCTCAAGGAGCTCTGCGATGCGAACGGAATATCATATACATGTCTTGATCCTGACTACGATCTGAACACACAGCTCAGCCAGTTATCAGACGTGGCAAATAGTGGATACGACGCAGTGTTCATCATCCCGGTTGATTCAGCAGGTATCACATCAGGTCTTGCAGAGATCAAGGATGCAGGAATCCCAATCTTCAATGTAGATACAGCAGTTATCGAGGATGACATAGAGAACTTCGTAACACAGTTCGTTGGAACAAATGCTTACATGGCAGGAAAGCTTGTCGGTGAGCAGATGGCTAAGGATTATCCGGACGGAGCAGACATTGCGATCCTTGACTTCCCATCAAATGAGAGTTGTGTAGACCGTGTAAATGGTTTCCTTGACGGACTCGGTGATAACAAGGATAAGTTCAACATCGTAGCACAGCAGGATGGCGAGGCAGCACTTGATGCATCAATGAGCCTTGCAGAGGATATTATCACAGCAAACACAGATCTTCAGGCATTCTTCTGTATCAATGATCCTTCAGCACTTGGCGCTGCAGCAGCAGTTAAGGCAGCCAACAAGACAGGTCAGATTGGTGTATACAGTATCGATGCTTCACCAGATGGCAAGCAGGCACTCCTCGACGGCGAGTTCACAGCAGTTGCATGTCAGGTTCCTGTACAGATTGCTGAGTACGCATTCAACGCAGCACAGAAGTATGTGGGCGGAGATACAACGATCGACGAGAAGAAGGTATATCTTGACTCACACCTCGTACTCAAGGATGAGGCTGAGCAGACAGTTAACGATTGGCAGTAAGGCCGGATCGAAGCCGGCAGTAACAGCACGGGGCTGTCCCCGGCTGGACATACATGACACAACGTAGGTGTATATAACACGGGAGAGACCGGGGATCTTAGATCTCCGGCCGAGATCCCGAAAAAGCAGGATAACAAAAGATCTATTTTAGAAACTTGGAGGTTTAATATGGGACAGACAGTTCTGGAAATGATAGGGATAAAGAAAAGCTTCTCCGGAATATATGCTTTAAGTGGCATCGACTTTTCCCTTGAGCTGGGAGAGGTACATGCACTGCTCGGTGAGAATGGTGCAGGAAAGTCCACACTGATTAAGGTCCTCGGCGGAATTTACCAGCCCGACAGCGGAATCATCAAGGTAAATGGCAAGGAGGTAAAGATCAACGGAGTTCCAGCTGCCAGAGAAAATGGTATAGGAATAATACATCAGGAAATCGTACTTGTTCCATATCTTTCGGTGGCACAGAATTTGTTTCTCGGCAGAGAGATAAGGACAAAGCTTGGAACGCTGGACTTTGCAGAGATGAACAGAAGAGCAGAGGAGATGATATCGTCCCTCGGTGTGAATATAAAAGCAGACACGATAGTAGAGAATCTGACCATCGCACAGCAGCAGATGGTGGAGATCGTCAAGGCGGTCTCATTCAACGGTAAGATCATAGTTATGGATGAGCCTACCTCATCACTCTCAAATGAAGAGGTGGAGCAGTTATTTGAGATCATTGAGAATCTCAGAAAGAAACAGGTAAGTATAATCTACATCTCCCACAGAATGGAGGAGCTCTTCAGGATATCTGACAGAGTTACCGTCATCAGGGATGGTGCATACGTAGGAACAAAAAAGACATCTGAGACCAACCCGAATGAGCTGGTTGCGATGATGGTAGGAAGAGATCTGGAGAGCTTCTATGCCAGGGATTACTGTGACATGGACAAGGCAGAGGTTGCTCTGGAGGTAAAGAACCTTTCACAGACAGGTGTCTTTGAAGATATAAGTTTTTCGGTACACAAGGGTGAGATCCTGGGATTCTCAGGTCTGGTCGGTGCCGGACGAAGCGAGATCATGGAGGCGGTATTTGGTGCCACACAGCCTACATCAGGCGAGGTGATACTCGGCGGAAAGCTGGTACACTTCAAGAATCCGATGCAGGCGATCAAGTCAGGCGTAGCCCTGGTTCCTGAGGACAGAAAGAAGCAGGGACTGGTGCTCGGCAACAGCGTGGCGTTCAACCTAACACTCTCATCCCTCAGATTCTATATGAATGGAATCGCCATAAGCGAGAAAAAGCGCGGTGAGGTCATAGACCATTATTCAAAGCGGTTGCGGATCAAGGCGGCGTCACCTGAGATCGAGGCGGGCAGCCTGTCAGGTGGAAATCAGCAGAAGGTAGTTCTGGGCAAATGGCTTGCAACCAAGCCGGATGTGCTCATTCTGGATGAGCCGACCAGAGGCGTTGATGTAAATGCAAAATTTGAGATATACACAGTAATCAATGAACTGGCAAAGGAAGGCATAGCGATAATCATGGTATCCAGTGAGCTTCCTGAGATCATCAACATGTGCGACAACGTATGTGTGGTCAGAGCCGGAAAACTCGTGAAGAAGCTGTCAAAGGACGAGCTCTCACAGGAAGAGATAATGAAATACGCTGCAGGAGGTATCAAATAATATGGGCGAGACAAAGAAGAATTCAAAAGCAACTTCTATATTAAAAAACAATCCCCTGACATCCATAGTCAAGGGCAACATAGGAATCATAGTGGTTCTGATAATCATGTGTGTGGCCGTATCACTTGCCACAGACAAGTTTTTAACGACCAACAACATCATATCAGTGCTTAGACAGATATCGATCAACACATACATAGCACTTGGAATGACACTCATAATCATACTTGGTCACATTGACCTGTCAGTTGGATCGATAGTAGCTATGTCGGGAACTCTGACCGTAGGTTTTATAGTTAATCAGGGACTTCCTCTCGGTGTAGCAATAGCAGCAGGCCTTCTGGTCGGCACAGCGGCTGGCTTTGTAAGTGGTTTCATAGTAGCCAATTTCAAGGTGCCTGCATTCATCATCACAATGGCCATGATGAACATAGCAAGTGGTATAGCTTATGTCTACACAGGTGGACAGTCAACACGTATCACAAACAAGCTCTTCATCGAGATCGGTACAGGATATCTGTTTAATGTGATTCCACTCCCGGTAGTGTACATGGTAGTGCTCATCATACTGTTCAGCTTCATCCTCAGTAAGACAAAGTTCGGAACATACGTATACGCGATAGGTGGTAACCGCGAGGCCGCAAGACTTTCAGGTGTACCTATTAAGAAGATAGAGATCATAGTGTTTACAATATCAGGACTTCTCTCAGCATTCGCAGGACTTGTACTCTGTTCAAGAATGTACTCAGGCCAGCCTTCAGTTGGAAGCGGATATGAGCTTGATGCCATCGCAGCCTGTGTACTTGGCGGAACCTCTATGACAGGTGGTAAAGGAAGGATCAGTGGAACAGTATTTGGTGCCATGGTCATCGGAATCATCTCAAATGGTCTTAACCTTATCGGAGTGTCATCATACTGGCAGCTTATCATCAAGGGTCTCATCATCGCATGTGCGGTACTCCTTGATGGACAGAAGGGCAAGCTTGAGCTCCTCAAAAAGAAGAAACTTGCAGCAAACTAGTAGAAAGAGAGGACTGATAATATGGAGATTTTTAGAAAGATGTCCTTCGCGGATTCCACGGGAGATGCAATACCTTTCTACCACGAGGGCAAATATCATATATTCTCACTGACTTCCCCTCCGGGAACAACAGTGTACCCGGCAAGACTCAGAACAACATGGAGCCACAGTGTATCAGATGATCTGGTGCACTGGGAGGAGCTTCCTACAGCGCTCTATCCGGGCGAGGGCGACGAGCCGGATGCATCAGGAGTATGGACTGGATCAGTCATATACGGCGAGGGCAAATACCATGCATTCTATACAGGCTACTGCCTCACCGCAGAGTATCAGCAGACCATATGCCACGCTACAAGCGATGATGGAATCACGTGGGTGAAGGATGCAGCCAATCCGGTCATCACACCTATGATAGAGCTTTACGAGAAGCTTGACTGGAGAGATCCATATGTATTCTACAATGAGGAGGACAAATGTTACTGGATTCTCATATCAGCGAGAAGGTTGGATATGCCGATAACCAGAAGAGGATGTATAGTTCTCTACAGATCAAAGGATCTGGTCAACTGGGAATATTACGGACCGATATATTCACCGGGACACACCAACTGTCCTGAGTGCCCTGAGATGTACAAGATGGGAGACAATTGGTATCTCTCATACTCAAGATTCTCAGAATATGTAAATACAATATACAGAGTTGCAAAGTCACCATTTGGCCCATGGAGAAAGCCAAAGAAGGATGGCATAGGCGGAAGAAGATTCTACGCAGCCAAGTCCATGCAGGATGATGACGGCAGACGCTTCTACTTCGGTTGGGCTCACGACAGAGCAGACAGAAGCGACAGAGGTGAATGGTACTGGGGCGGAACCTTCTGCGTGCCGCACGAGGTAGTTGCCACAGCGGATGGAGGACTTGACGTAAAGCTTCCAAAGGAATATGAGCATGTATTTGAGAAGCCTGTGGCATGGGATTACATCCCTGTACTTGGAAATGCAGAGCTTCACGGAGACAGACTGGTTGAGATGGATTCAGTAAGCACATGTACATACGGATTCCTTGGACACAACGAAGAGAGCTACATGCTGAAGTGCAAGATCATGCCTAGAGAGGTGTATGACCATTTCGGTATACTGCTCAAGTCAGACAAGGAAGCAAGCGGATGCCTTCTCCTTGAGTTCGATGTGGCCATGCAGAGAGTGTCATTGGTAAATCTTCCTATGGGAGTTGACCCGTTCTGGGTTCAGTCCTGTCAGGCTGTGCCTCCTGCAACGGAGCCGGGCCCTGATGGAGTCAGAGTGTGCGAGAAGACATTTGACATAACAGAGGGCAGCGAGATAGATGTGAAGATCATCGTTGACCATGATATGGTGGAGGTATTTGTCGGAGAACAGGTGGCATTTACATACAGGATATATGCAAAGCCTGAGTTTGAGACAGGACTTCTGGCACAGGATGCAAGAGTAGAATTCTATGACATAGAGATTACAGGAAAGTAAAATTCACAAGGAGGATCCAACATGGAAAAGAAATATGATGTTGTGGCTCTTGGTGAATTCCTGATAGACTTTACCCCTGCCGGAAGTACTGATTCCGGGATGAAGCTCTTCGAGCAGAATCCCGGAGGCGCTCCGGTAAATATGCTCACGGCAGTCAGCAAGGCCGGACTTAAGACCGCGTTTATAGGAAAGGTCGGGGATGACATGCATGGCAATTTCCTTATTGAGACGGCAAAGCAGGCAGGGATAGATACCAGAGGTATAGTTGTCGATGACACGGTATTTACCACTTTGGCATTTGTCACTCTGGATGAGAACGGAGAGCGTGAATTCTCATTTGCCAGAAAGCCGGGAGCGGACACAATGCTTTGTTACAAGGAAGTGGATGCCGACCTGCTAAGAGACACAAAGGTGTTCCATATAGGTTCGTTGTCTCTCACGGATGAACCGGCCAGAACCACCACATTCCAGGCGGTGAGAGAGGCGAGAAAATACGGAGCGGTGATATCCTATGATCCAAATTACAGAGAGCCGCTGTGGGACAACAGAGAAAATGCGATGGAGAGAATGAAGAGTATTCTCCCATTTGTAGATATAATGAAGCTTTCGGATGAGGAGACGGCACTCCTCACACCATTTGAAGATCCGAAGGAGGCTGCGGAGTATCTCCTTGGAACAGGCGTCAGACTTGTTGCGGTCACCCTGGGAAGTGAGGGTGTGCTGATATGCAGCAGGGATGGCAGCAGAAAAGTTCCTGGATTTGTCAGCCATGTGGTCGACACAACCGGAGCTGGAGATTCGTTCTGGGGGGCATTTGTATCGCAGCTTATAAGGGCGGACAAAAGCCTGGAGGAATTCAGTATAGACGAGCTTGAAGAATTTGCAAGATATGGAAATGCGGTGGCGAGCCTGTGTGTCGAGAAGCGCGGAGGACTCAGATCGATTCCTGAAGAGAGCGAGACATTTGAGAGACTCGCAGTAAAGTAAGGGTACTACAATTTTTCACATAAAATTTTCCCTTAACCCTGAAGACCGGAGAGTTTCCGGTCTTCTTTTTTGTACAATCTAACATCAGTATAATCATTCAAAAGTGCATTGACTCATAATTTCATTTCCTATAATATGTGGTTGGTGAACAAAAAAATAATCATTGGTCCTGTGTCAAGATTTAGCACAAAATAAAATGAGAAGTTCTGCCAACTAAGCTGCCGGCAGAGAACATACCCTCTCATACATTTTTTCAAAGTCATTAGGAGACATATAGTCGCAGTGACTGTGAATCCTAACGGTATTATAAAAGGGTTTGATATACTCGAATACAAGCCTATAGGCGTGTTTGTAGTTAATGATATTGAATCTGTTAAGCCATTCTCTTTTGATTAAGGAATGAAAAGATTCGATTCAGAAAAAATCTGTATCCAGAGCGGGACACGCCTAAAAATTTCAGCATTCCGGAGTTCGCGCTTAAGACGAGCGATTTCCTTCGCTTCTTCAGAAGCGTAATTATCGGAACCGATAACGGGAATATCGCCGTCATTATCTCTGAACTGGGGTTCCCAGCGGGCAGGGGTGCTGACACCGATTCCCAGGTTCTTTGCACATTCAACCTGTAAGATCAGGGTGCTCCTTGCGATAGTTGATAGCATCCAACTTGAACTGCCTGGTGTGGTGAGCTTTTTGTCGTGACATAATGAGTTCCTCCTCATTCTTTATTATACAACATTTAAGGGGATATCTCATTTTGTTTTGTACTATTTAGATGCTAACACTATTAGAAAATTATAATAAAATTGTAATTTATCGAGTTGCCTTTATAAAGAACTGTAAAGGAGAGATATTATGGCTGTTGATAACGCAAGTCAGATTGACGCAATTGCAAACGATAAAGAAAATGCTTGTTTGGTACTCCTTATTACCGACCATTTGAATTGGGACAATGAGTTTGAACACTTGAAGATTTTACAAGATAAAATCAATGCGTATGTGGCTTTTATCGAAAGCAAACAGTACGATGAAATATACCCCAATGCTGATTTTAAGATGGCTATGATAGAAATCCGTTTCAAGTATGACATAACAGATAGTTGCCAGAAATTTTTGCAAGTAGCTCAAGATCAATTAGGTCAGATAGGGATAAAAATCAAGGCACAGATTAGTTAACATTTTCAAGTTTATAGAGTTAAAAAATATAAGTTAAGGAGGCATGTATTATGAAAAAAGTAATCTATCTGCTTGTATTATGTATGGTGCTGGGAATGGCTGGATGTGGAACGAATCAAGAAAATAAAGAACCTGTGTCTGGAAATGTGTCCGTAGAAACAGAAAATAAAGAAAATGATGATGTAGTACAAAATGAGCAAATAGCAGATACTGGCTCATATCCTCCATGTGTTATGGTTGATGGTGTTATATATAAAGACACAGGATATGTAGCGTCAATGCCTGGTTGTGGAACAATGGATGGAGAAATTGTGTCAACA
>OHYG01000620.1_pt1 | contig 13106 bp, 14 predicted proteins | sample 1580221 | NCBI WGS metagenome assembly OHYG01 (sample SAMEA3882521, study PRJEB24775) | human gut metagenome | biome: human-associated habitat; feature: intestine environment; material: feces | place: Netherlands | collected 2009/2010 | reverse complement strand
AACACATCAATGTACGAGATACCTACCCTTGCCATAGTCAATGAGGTTTACTTCAGGATGAACTACAATTATGACAGGCTTAAGAAGTCATTTGAAGACAGGCTGAACGAGAAGATAAGAAGAGTCACCACAGGTGAGCTTAATCTTGGGGCTTTCAGTGAGTTCGGTCTCAGAAGAAGGCTCTCTGCCGAAGCACAGGAGATGGCGGTAAAGGTACTGGCTGAGCACAGTTACCCTGCTTCCAAGTTCGTAGGTACAAGTAATGTGTACCTGGCGAAGAAGTTCGGGCTTACACCTGTTGGAACCATGGCTCATGAGTGGATAATGTGCGTGGGACAGGGAAATCACAAGCATAATCCCGCTTACTCCAACTGGTATTCTCTTGATGCATGGGTTAAGGAGTACGGCGTGTTAAATGGTACAGCCCTCACAGATGCCATAACCACAGATTGCTTTCTTAAGGACTTCCAGCTTACCTATGCCACACTGTTCAGCGGTGTAAGGCATGACAGCGGAGATCCGTATGAATGGGGAAATAAAATGATAGCTCACTATGAGAAGCTTGGAATAGATGCCAGAACCAAGACCCTGTTGTTCAGTGATAACCTGGACTTCGAGAAGGCCTCAGCCATACATGATTATTTTGTAGGAAAGATAAAGGTGGCATTCGGTATAGGAACATATATCTCCAATGATACCGACGAACCACCTCTTAATATAGTAATGAAGACCACAGCCTGCAACGGCATGGATGTGGCGAAGATCTCAGATACGCCGGGAAAGGGAATGTGCAAAAATCCCGATTATGTACACTATCTCAACAGATGTATCAAGTGGCGTATGGAGAATGATAATAATACAGCAAATTAATTAATGAGAGCGTTCAGCTCGTGATAAAGCCTGGAAAGAGGGAGACCTACCACATTGTTGTAGTCTCCTTCTATTTTTTTGATGAACAGACCACCCTGGGTCTGGATGCCATAGCTTCCGGCTTTGTCATCCACATCACCTGTTGATATGTACCAGGAGATCTCCTCCGGTGTCATAGGATAGAATGTGACCTGAGTGCTTTCATAGAAGGTCCTGCTGTGCCCGCTGTGTCCGTCAAAATAAGCAATGCTCACACCGGTATACACGTTGTGGGTCTGACCGGAGAGGCTGCTTAAGGTGTTGTATGCGTCATTATGGTCATGGGGCTTCCCGAGGATACGGCCGTTTAATGAAACAACTGTATCGGCACCGATAACAATAAATGGTGTATCAGAAGTCAGGGGACCGAAGGTGGAGACCGCATCAGGATCATTAAGTAACAGTGATCTGTCCACTGTTATCCTTGCAAATACGTCATCCGCCTTTCTCTTCGCCAGTGTCATGACATATTCTGATGGCGCAAGGACTTCGGTGTCCTCGTCACACATGCTCTTTATAACTATGTATTTATATCCGCCCTGGGACAGCAACTCCCTGCGTCTCGGAGAGCCGGATCCCAGTATTATAGGTACATTTGTTATCATAATATCTATCCTTTTACTTGCACATCCTGATAGCCTTCTCGAAACGAGGAAGAGCTCTTTCAACCATTTCCGTTGTTGTACAGTAAGCCAGTCTCATATGTCCCGGACACATGAAGCTGTCACCCGGAACAAGTATAAGGTCAAGCTCATGGGCTGTCATGTTACAGAACTCATTTGCATCGGCGATAGGAGTCTTAGGGAACATGTAGAAGGTTCCTCCCGGCTCAACACACTCGTAACCCATGGCTGTAAGCTCCTTGTAGAGGATGTTCTTGTTCTTCTCGTATATTGAAAGATCGGATGTAAGGTCAAGAACCTCAGCAACTGCAAGCTGTATAAGGCTGGCAGGGCAGTTGTGGCCTGTAAATCTTGAAACCTGACCGCACATGTTGATTATAAGCTCTGCGTCCTTGCAGGCAGGATTTACGGCAACGTAGCCTATTCTTTCGCCAGGAAGTGAAAGGGACTTGCTGAATGAGTAACAGCAGATACTGTTGTCGTAGAACTTTGATATGAAAGGTGAATCGGTTCCTGCAAATACAATCTCTCTGTAAGGCTCGTCGGAGATGATATAAATATCATGACCGTACTCTTCCTGCTTATCCTTTAGAATCTGGGCAAGTCTTGTGATGGTCTCTGTTGAGTAAACAATACCTGATGGGTTGTTAGGAGAATTGATAAGTATAGCCTGTACATTAGGGTTCAACATCTCCTCGAAAGCATCGAAGTTGATCTGGAATGAGGTGATGTCCGCAGGTACAACCTTAAGGACTGCTCCGGTTCCGTCTACATATGGTATGTATTCAGGGAAGTAAGGGGCAAATGTAATTACCTCATCTCCCGGCTCTGTTACACATCTGATAGCGTGTGCAAGGGCCCCGGCGGCACCAGATGTCATGAAGATATCCTCTAGCTTGTAGTTCATGCCGAATCTTCTATTGAGGGAGTCAGCAACTGCCTGTCTTACAGATGGGATAGTAAGTGTAGGGCTGTATCCGTGAAGGGCTACAGGATCTGTTTCCTTGATGATCCTTAACATAGCTTCTGTAAATTCCGGTCTTGTAGGTACGGATGGGTTTCCTATGGTGAAATTATATACATTCTCAGCACCTATCTCGGCAGCTCGTCTGCCGGCGTACTGGGCAAATTCTCTTATTATGGATGTGTTCTTGGTCATTGCTGCATATTTTTTTGAAATCATTGTGCGTCCTCTCCTTTATGTAAATGTTAGAAAAAGTATACTTCTATTGTTAAGAAAACGCAAGCATGTGGTACTTGGCTCGTTGCCATAACAGCGATAAAACACGCTTTGCAAGTTTTATCCGCTGATTAGCAGTCGCCAAATCCGATCATGCAAGCATGTCGTACTTGGCTCGTTGCCATAACAAAAAAAGGACGATAAACCGGGGAAAGATTTATCGCCTTTTTGTATGTGCAATGGTTTCAACAACACCACTGCGTATAAAAAAATGAGGGGAGAGAGGATTCAAATATATGAAAAGCTCTTACAATGCATACTATAACAATAAATTGTGTCTAAAATATGTTCTAATTGTGAAAAAGTTTTCACATCCTCAAATCCCTGCTGTTTATTCAGCGTCATAGCTCTTGATGGATGCATCAAGCTTCTGTAATGTCTTCTGAATGGAGTCGTTGATAACACCTGATTCATGTGCCATCTTACCAAACTCATGCGCAACAACGGTGAATCCGCGTCCGGCTTCGCCTGCACGTGCAGCCTCAATCGAAGCGTTCAGTGCAAGGATATTCTGCTTATTCTCAATCTTCTTTAATCCCTGCGATTTTCCGGCAAGCTCCTTGATCAAGGCAGCAGCACCAGCAATCTTCATTGAAAGAAGCGATTGCTTCCTCGTATTTCTTCTTGCGGTAGCCAGCCTCTAAGAGATTCTGGATAGCGGCAACCAGAATGGCAGCAGCAGCTTCGACAACTTCTTCGTCTGTATCCTCATCCAAAGGACCGCCAACAACCGTTGCAACCTCGACGTCATCGACTTCGATGCTCTCGCCAAATGCTTCTACATTATTTCTGGAAAATCCGAGCTTGTTGGAAAGGAAGTTACCTTCATCATCGAGAACAACGGCGATCATGTGTGTTGCAGCCGCCCACTGCTCTAGGATGTTATCAAGTGCTTCCATATCTAAATAATCATTTATAGTCATAAAATGCTCCTCCTTGTGCGTAACATATACCTAATCTTCATTTTACCGAATTTACAGAGGGATTTCAATAGCGGAACCAAATAAATTCTCGAATATTGTGGCGAATTTATGCAGGACGGAGGATAGATGCACAGATATTTACGACTGGGGTTGCACGAACATCTGGTGTAGGGTAAAATAAACGCAATTATTATGGTAAGGCAAGGATAAATGAAATGATTCAGATATTTGATACACATGCACATTATGATGATGAGAGTTTTGATGACGATCGCGAGCGGCTTCTGGCTGGATTTCCGGCACAGGGCGTACACGCGGTGACGAACATCGGAACGAATATCAGGGCGAGTGAAGAGACGGTTCGGATGACAGAAAAATACGAGAATCTGTACGGTGTGGTTGGTATATTCCCATCGGAAGTTGCGGAACTGGAGAATCCTGATAATGTCAAGCGTCTGAAGGAGCTTGCAAAGCATGACAAGATCGTGGCGATCGGTGAAATCGGACTCGATTATCATTATGAAGAAACGGACAAGGCATTGCAGCACAAATGGTTCGCCGGACAGATGGATATTGCACGCGAGTTAAAGTTGCCAATCGCGATCCACAGCCGGGATGCGGCGCAGGACACAATTCAGATCATGCGGGCTTCCCGCGCAGAGGAGATTGGCGGTGTGATCCATTGTTATTCGTATTCGAAGGAGAGTGCACGAGACTTCCTGAATATGGGATTTTATTTTGGCATTGGTGGCGTGGTGACATTTAAGAATGCGAAGAAATTAAAGGAAGCAGTGGCATATATTCCGCTGTCAAATATCGTGCTTGAGACGGATGCACCATACCTGACACCGGAGCCATTCCGCGGCAAGCGCAATGATTCATCGAAGCTTACCTATGTGGCACAGGCGATCGCGGATATCAAGCAGATTCCGGTGGATGAGGTGTATGCAGAGACATGGAAAAATGCGCACCAGATGTATAAAATTCAGAAGTAGAGAAATGGAGATAGAATGGAAAAGCTTAGCAATCCAAAGGTTACAATAGAGATCATACAGAAATATAATTTCGCGTTCCAGAAGCGGTTTGGTCAGAATTTCCTGATCGACGGGCATGTGATTGAGAAGATCATCCGGGCAGCAGAGATCACAAAGGACGATGTCGTGCTGGAGATCGGTCCGGGTATCGGCACGATGACACAGTATTTAGCCGAGGCGGCAGGGGAAGTATTCGCGGTCGAAATCGACAAGAATCTGCTCCCGATCCTTGCCGAGACACTTGCGGAGTATGATAACGTGACGGTCGTAAATGAAGATATCCTGAAGGTGGATATCGCGGCATTAACCGGCGGCAGACCGGTAAAGGTCGTGGCGAATCTTCCGTATTATATTACGACGCCGATCATCATGGGACTGTTCGAGAATCATATCCCTGCAACATCAATCACGGTCATGGTGCAAAAGGAGGTTGCCGAGCGGATGCAGGCAGGTCCGGGCGGCAAGGACTATGGTGCATTGTCGCTTGCGGTGCAGTATTATGCGGAGCCGTATATCGTGGCAAATGTACCACCGAACTGTTTTATGCCGCGTCCGAATGTCGGTTCTGCGGTAATCCGGTTGACAAGACATACAGAGCCGAAAATCGTCGTGAAGGATGAGAAATTCATGTTCAAGCTGATCCGTGCGTCGTTCAATCAGCGCCGGAAAACATTGCAAAACGGGATCAATAACTCCGCCGAATTATCAATCAGCAAGGATGCGGTTGTAGAAGCACTTCGGAAGATGGGACTTTCTGAGAGCATCCGCGGCGAGGCACTGACACTTGCGCAGTTCGCAGAGCTTTCTGATCTGTTGTGTGAGTAGCGTAGATCACAGTTATAGCGGTATTCGCGCAGGGGATACTGTGGGTGTGTGGCGTCGTATAAATGTATATTATGTCGTAAAAAATTTGTGATAAACAGACAACCCTCTGCATACATATATAGTACGTATTAATGCATGAAGGGGGAGCGTGGTCTGTGATGCAGCAGAGGAGATGGGTGTCTTATATTTACCGGTATCGCGAGTTCGTGCGATGCGAGATTGCCGGATTCATCAAGGTACAGAGAATCAGCAACAAAGATACGGATGTGACGAGAATACGAATGGGGATGAAAATGTACAAGGAATATGCGTGTACGTGTTATGCGTATCTGCTGTGGCATGGACAGGCGAAGCCATTTACAGCGGTGCAGTTCGCGGCGGGAGAACGCGATACGATCCTGACAAGTGTGGAGCTTTCGTGGAGCAACCCGCTAGGAGATGGTGTAGCATTTCCTGAATACGATGGTGTGTATTTCGTGTGTGACGACGGTGAGATTTTAGCCGGTATCTGGTCGACGGAGCGGTATGATCTGCGGCATGTGCAGGTGACGGACAGGCAGGACGGGCTTGTGGAACAGGAAGAACCGGTGCTGGAATATGCAGGTGCCGGGACAAAGCCGCAGGAGGAACCTGTCGAGGAAATCCCACAGATTCCACTTCCTTCGGACATGGCAAATGGGTATGAGGAAATGCTTACGACATATCCAAAGTTACCGCTTTTTGCAGGAAGTCAGATTGTTGATGGAGTGAAGATTGCACCGCAGGATATCGGGAAGCTGGATATGGCGAACTGGAAGCTGGGCGTGAACAGTTTTCTTGCACATGGGTATTACAAATATCAGTATCTGATGCTTGGAAAGGTGAAGATGAATAAGGCAGAATTGCATGTGATCGGAGTTCCTGGAATCTTCACGAACAAAGAACGGTATCTGGCGAATATGTTTGGATTCCGTGTGTTTATTCCGGTGCGGAAAACGAAGATTCTGACCGGGAATTTTGGTTATTGGGTATCTGAAATTGTAGAATCAGAGAAGCTTCGTGTACCGCATCAGGTCAACGTAGTGTCCTAAGATGTTTGCACTTTGCGGCTCAAACTGTAATGGACGGAAGCCAAGCTTCGTCGCGAGTGTGATGGACGCAATATTTTCCGGGTGGATGCGGGCATCGACGCGGTGAATCTGGTAGTCATGTTCAAGTACATAGAGCGCCGCTTCGCAGGCTTCATATGCGATGCCGCGGTTCTGATAGAGGGCGTCAATTTTGTAGCCGATCTCAGCGTATGGTTCGCGGGAGGTGCGAAAAATATTGAAATTGATAGCGCCGATGATCTTATCCGGGCGGTCTTTTAAATAGATGTAATAACGCAGGAAGGTTCCCATCGTGTAAGCGATGTATTCGCGGTGCAGGGAAGACCAGTGGTAGTCCTGCGTGTAAAAGGATGCCGGACGCGTTGGCTCGTACTGCTCGAATGGGAGACGATTGCGCAGATAGAGATCTAAGACTTGTTTGGCTTTTGATTCATTTTCTACGCGCAGGATTAAGCGATTTGTATATTTTATCAGTGGTCCCATGAGCGTCTCCTTTCTGACGTTTGTGACTGTGGAATACAGGAACGATTCTTGTATCATGCAGCCATGAGGTCAGTATAGTACATTTTATGGGAACAGACAATAAAATGATACGGAAATGAGGTACAATATGAGGAAATTGAGTGAGGATGAACGATATATGCGGCAGGCGATCACGCTTGCGAAGAAGGCGGCGGCGAATGGTGATGTGCCGATCGGATGTGTGATCGTCTATGAAGGAAAGGTGATCGCGCGTGGTTACAACCGGCGGAACGTGGACAAGACGACACTTGCGCATGCAGAGATCATGGCGATTAAAAAGGCGTCCAAGGTGCTGGGTGACTGGCGGCTGGAGGATTGCACAATGTATGTGACGTTGGAGCCTTGCCAGATGTGTGCCGGGGCGATCGTGCAGGCTCGGATTCCGAAGGTCGTGATCGGATGTATGAATCCGAAGGCAGGATGTGCCGGTTCCATTTTAAATCTGCTTGATATGAAGCAGTTTAATCATCAGGTGGAAGTAACACGGGGAATCATGGAAACAGAATGTTCAGCGATGATGTCCGGTTTTTTCGCGGAGTTGCGTGCAAAAAAGAAGGCAGCCGCGTTAAAAGAAAATAATGGGATGTCTTGACTTTACATAATTATTTTTATATACTAAAGAAGTATCTGTCGATATGGGGTTTATAAGAAACAGACTTTTCGATGGATATGCGTGGACTTGTTATAAAATTTCCGTGCAGCCGGGGAGATAGCGGTGCCCTGTACCCTCAATCCGCTACAGAGGGGGTGATGGCTGGTTTCGGGTTGTCTTCTTGTGAGGCTGCCCACGGTAAGTGGCGTTGATGTTTTGGTCTTGCGCGACAGGAATCTATGAACCGTGTCAGGTCGGGAACGAAGCAGCACTAAGTAGAACCTTCTGTGCGCCGCGAGGCAGCCGGGACTGAGTTAACTGCCGTGGTAACGCTTATGAGAGCTTCACAACACCAGCCGCACGGTTAAAAAAATATAAAATACATGTGGTATTTTTGGTAAAAAAATGGTATCATTTTAGAGATAGGTAAATGATACCTAACTTTGGGAAGAACAAAAGAATCGGGTGGCAAAAACAACGGCATGAGTGTAAATTATGCAGAAGTAATTGAATATGTGAAGAAGATGACTTCTGAGAACGGCAGGCCTTCGAACTATCCATTCCGTAGCCGGTTTGAGCACACGATGCGTGTGTATCGATGGGCCATCAAGCTGCAGTCAAAGCTTGGCGGAGATCTGGATGTGATCGTACTTGCAGCTTTGCTTCATGATATTGGATGGGATGATGAACGTCCACATGGAGAAGTTGGTGCAGAGCTTGCTGTAGAATACATGGATAGCATTGGAATTGATCCGGAGACGATCCGACGCGTGGGAGAGATTATTATGATTCACGAGGACAAGGATTCGGATGCTGATCTGTCGCTGGAATGTAAGATTGTGATGGATGCCGATCTGCTCGATGAAGTTGGAGCAATCAGTGTGCTGTGGGATTCGATGGCGACAGCATGTTAGGATGAGGCAAGTTACAAGAAAGCCTATTACAGGATCAAGAATTATTATAGAAATAACAAACCAAAGATTCGAAGATGCAAGACAGATGCAGCCAGAGCAGAATATACGAAGCGTATGCAACTGCTTGACAGTTTCATCTTCCAGTTGGAAAAGGAATTATTTTAAAAAAAGCTGTTACGTTTTATGTGACAGCTTTTCTTTTTTATAGAGATTGATGATAGGGGAAATATTAAGTTGGAAAAGAAGCGATCCTTAGGTGTTAATTTCATATTTAATATGATGCGGACGATGATGGGTGTGATCATACCGCTCATTACATTCCCGTATTCTTCCAGAGTTTTAGGACCGGAGGCACTCGGTAAGGTCGATTATGCGCAGGCGAACATGACATACTTCACGTTGTTGCAGGCGTTTGGCATTGGCGGCTATGCAATCCGGGAGGGTGCCCGTATTCGGGATGACCGAAAGAAAATGGATGAATTTGCAAGTGATATGTTGTCAATCAATTTGATCACATCCGCGATTGCATATATTCTTTTCTTTGCAGCACTTGCGATTCCCAAACTTGCGGGATATCGGACGTTGATGCTGCTTTTTTCGACGACGATTATACTTTCTACCATCGGAGTCGAGTGGCTGTATAATATATACGAAGAATATCAGTATATCACGATTCGTTCATTTATCTTTCAGATTATATCTGTGGTTATGTTGTTTACATGTGTCAAATCAGAGGATGATTACATGATATATGCGTTGACGATGGTAATCTCCAGCGTCGGCTCCAATATTATGAATTTTATCCGGGCAAGAAAATACGTGAAGTTCAAGTTGCGGATCAGTAAGAAGCTGCGGATTCATTTGAAGCCGATGTCGTATATTTTCCTGTTGGATGTTGCGTCGGCGGTGTATCTGGTTATGGATCGTTCTATGCTTGGTTATATTACCGGGGATGATACCGAGGTCGGACTTTACGCGGCAGCGATTAAGATTGCATCTGTGTTAACGTCATTCTTCAGTGCGTTATATGCGGTAATTCGTCCACGCGTCGCGTACATGATGGAGCGGGATGAGGAACAGGCGGAGAATCTGAATGATCTGACCGCGCGGCTTATATTGCTCTTTAATATTCCGATGGCGATTGGCATGTTCTGTCTGAGTCGGCAGGTGCTGCATTTGTTTGCGGGCAGCAAATATCTGGGTGTAACATCTACGATGCAGGTGTTGATGTTGAATGTTATCGTTGCAACCTTTAACAGCTTCCTGATCAATCAGTTGTTTATCATACACCGGAAAGACCGGTGGGCGTCCATGGGTGTTGTGATTGGTGCAGTCACAAATGTCTGTTTAAATGCGTTGACCATTCCGGTATATGGGAAATTCGGTGCCGCAGCCAGTACGGTTGCAGCGGAACTGGCAATCTTCATTTATGCAAGTATCAAAGCCCGGCATATGTATCCGATCACAAAGCTTGGCTGGCAGCTCGGTCAAAGCTTGATTGCATGTATTCCGATTGTGTGTTGCTATAACTGGTGTGCACATAGTCAGTATTCGGATCTTCTGACGATTGCGTTGACCGTTTCAATTGGTGCAATTGGATATTTCGCGATTATGATATTGTTCCGAAATCGTCTGGTGATAGATGGAATTGAGAAGATAAAAGAGCGTTTTTCAAGAACGCCGGTATAAAAGAGTGAGAAAAATAAATCCCCTGAGTCGGGGTCTGACTGTAACAGATCAGAGCGCCATTCAGGGGACTTTTGTTTTTATTTGTTTGCTAACTCATCAATCATATCACAGATCATCGTGATGGCGTCGGACTTCGTGGAAAGTTCCATTGCCTTGATGTAATGATCGTGATTTTCGTACACTTCATTGACTGCGGCAAGCAGTGACTCGTTTGTCAGGTCTTCCTCTAACAACAGCTTGGCGTAGCCGCGCTTGTCGAAGGACTGTGCATTTAAGATCTGGTCGCCCCGGCTCGCTGCAAGCGATAATGGAATCAGAACGCTTGGTTTGCGGAGTGCCAGAAGTTCGCATATTGCATTGGCACCGGCACGGGAGACAACGATATCTGCTAATGCGAGCAAGTCAGCAAGCTCCTGCTTGATGTAGTCGAACTGGACATAATGCGCAGTTCCGTTATAGCTTTCGTCGATATTTCCTTTTCCGCAGAGGTGAATGACGTTATATTTCTTCGTCAGTTCCGGGAGACATGAACGGATCGCTTCATTGACACGTACGCTGCCAGAGCTTCCGCCGATTACCAGAAGAGTTGGACGAACCTCTGTAAAGCCACAGAAGGTCATCGCTTTTACAGCGTCACCGGCAAATAATTCCTGACGGATCGGTGTACCAGTTACAACTGCTTTTCCTGCAGGAAGATTCTCCATTGTCTCTGCGAAGTTGCAGCACACCTTGGATGCCTTTGGAATACTGATCTTGTTTGCAAGTCCCGGCGTCATATCAGATTCATGGATAATACATGGAATCTTCTTCGCACTTGCGGCGAGAACAACAGGGACAGAGACAAAGCCGCCTTTGGAAAATACAACATCCGGCTTTAACTCCTTCATCAGTTTTTTCGCTTCGTTGAAGCCTTTGATCACGCGAAATGGATCAGAGAAGTTGCGCAGATCGAAATAGCGGCGCAGCTTTCCGGTTGCAATTCCGTGATATGGAATGCCCATATCTTCAATCAGTTTTTTCTCCATTCCATCATAAGAGCCGATATATTGAATATCATATCCGCGCTCCTTTAAGGTTGGAACGAGAGCCATATTGGGTGTTACATGACCAGCGGTTCCGCCACCGGTTAATATAATACGCTTCATGAATGGTTGATCCTCCTACTTATACCTTTAACCTATGCGTGAAGTGCCTGCTTTAATGCCTGTGCAAGCTGATCCGGGCAGGATGTGCTCTTGAATCCGCACGTTGTGCCTTCCAGCCGCTTGATAACTTCCTCTGCATCCATGCCCTCCACAAGCTGTCCGATGCCCTTTAAGTTACCATTACAGCCGCCCGTGAATTTCACATTATGCACCTTGCCATCTGTAATCTCAAACTCGATCATCTGGGAACAGGTTCCCTTTGTCTTATATGTCATTGTGTATCATCCTTTCTCGTGTGTAACAATTATATTATACGTTTCGCGTTCCTATTATAGCATAAATATAAAGTTCCTTAAACCCATATTTTCTGTCACATTTACAAGGATTTTTACGACCGAACAGGGGTTGCATTCTGAAGTTCACCTTCTCTATAATCGCCATCAGACAGTGAGGAGAAAAAAAGGCTGTCGGTCCAAAAAATCTTAATGGAGGGATTTTGTATGCTGCAAAAAATCATGGAAGTTTCAACCGGGGTCTACATACTATGGGGGTTAGGCGTGTTAGGAGTGCTTATGAAGATACTGGCAAATGCTTACATGAGTAAAATGGTGCGAGCATCGACAAATCTGGGAGAGACAAAACGAAAGAAGCTTCGCAATATGTGCCGGCAATATGAAAACAAAAAAGGCTTTGGACTGTGCGGAGGCGATGAGGAGGCGTATGCAGAAAGCTTTGTGAGGGGGTTAAAATTCCTGACGCGCCCGATGGAATTCTGGAACCGGAGCGGAACCGTGTTGTCGCTCGTCGTCTGTGGCACGATGGCAGGAGCGTATCTGTATTACGATCCAAGCTGGAGAGGCAGTCCGGACATGCAGTTTTTCTTAGCGAATAGTATTTTAGTATGTGCATGTTTGCTCGTGCTTGATCATATATTGGTTATAAATAATAAAGTGGAAATCCTGAAAGCGAATATCCGCGGGTACCTGGAACGGATTCCGAAACCGCGAGAGCAGACAGCGGCTGCGGTACGTCCCTTTGTAGTGAAGCAGGAGATGTCGGCGGAGAAAGGGGAACATGCCGACAACGATGGATCACCGCAGACAGATGCATCCGGGGAAGAGTCCGAAGGCGGGACAATGCAGGAGAAAGAGAGTGCCGCCAGTGAGGAGACGCTCAATCGCTTTTTGGCAGAGTTCTTTTCTTGATGGGAAACTATAATGTAGGAAATGAAACAAAAAATGGTTCGCGTTGTGTTTGTAAATGGAAAGGAGTGGTTTGCCTTGCAGGGATTCTGATCTCTCTGGTAGTTGGTAGTTTTTGTGTTGTTACATATGGAGCATCCGCGGGGGAGGCGGATGGAAGTGAATCAGAGCAAGTGGATACATCCGGGAATCCGACGAGTGATGTGGAAGATGGGTTGACTGGTACAACCGGAGGATATGCGGAGCAGGAGGATGGAGATTTGCCGATTCATAGTATGTTTGACCAATGCAGGAAGGTTTTCTGCCGGTATCAGACATACCCGATTGAAAATCATTTGAAAGAAAAAGAGGCGTACCAAAGCCTTGATAACACCAAGCTTTCATGGTGGTTCCGGCGGGA
>OHYG01000619.1_pt1 | contig 13154 bp, 10 predicted proteins | sample 1580221 | NCBI WGS metagenome assembly OHYG01 (sample SAMEA3882521, study PRJEB24775) | human gut metagenome | biome: human-associated habitat; feature: intestine environment; material: feces | place: Netherlands | collected 2009/2010 | reverse complement strand
TGTTGTATAAAAATATGGGAGGAAATCGAATGAAGTTAAAGGAACAGCTCAGTACTTTGGCTGACAACATTAAGACCTACTGGAGAAGGCCGCCCGAGGGCAAATATATGCCCTTTAAAGAGGTAGCGGCGTATTCTGTCGGCGGCATCGGTGCGTATTTCATCATAACTCTCGGTACCGCTTGTCTTCTTGCGACGGGTAACACTCTTATTTCGAGTACACTCGGCGTAAATCCGACGGATATGTATGTTCTTTATGTTATTGCAGTCCTTGCCAATATCCCGCTTACGGGAATCAGGGCAAATATTATTGATAACACAAGAAATAAAGCGGGTAAGTACAGACCCTACATAGTGTCAATGGGTATTCCGACCACAATAATCTGTGTGCTGATGGTGTGGTTCCCGTACGATAAGTTCGGTGCTTTGTTCGGTGAGGGAATGCTTTTCGGCGTAACAAGGGCATATTTTGTAAAGTGCACTTTGATACTTATTTTCAACCTGCTCTTGCATTTCTTCTATTATTTCTTCTATGACAGCTATGAGAATCTTATACACGTTCTCTCGCCGAATTCACAGGAGAGAGCCGATGTTGCGGCTATAAAGAGCGTCGTTTATTCACTCGCTCCGACCATAGTAAACCTTATTACACCGATTATAGCTCAGAATGTTTTCCACACGAATTCGACCGACATCCGTGTTTACAGACTTCTTTATCCGATAATCGGTATCGGCGGCATACTTCTTTGCATACTCGTTTATAAGAACACTCAGGAAAAGATAGTTCAGGCGAGAACGCACGTTATTCAAATTAAGTTCTCCGACGCTCTCAGAGAGGTTGCCGGCAACAAGTACTTCTGGATAATCTCCTTTGCCGGCTGGATAGGCTTCCTTGAGGCATCGTATGCAAACGTTCTCTATTGGCTTTATAACTACGGCGGCGTTTGCTCCGGTAACGTATACGGACTTGTTGTTACCATTTACGGCAACGCTTCGCTTTGGGGTATGATATTAGCTCCCATGTGCATCAGAAAATGGGGCAAAAAATTCGTACTTGTTGTTACGAATATTATGAATATCATATTCATTCTTATGATGCTTCCGTTTACCTCTCAGATGAACGGCTCCACCATTTGGGCTATTATGGGCTGTCTTTACCTCAATGCGTTTATGGGTTCGTTTGCGCTTATTTTAAACCCCGCAATTCAGGCAGACATTCGTGATTATCAGCAGTATAAGAGCGGTGAGAGAATTGACGGTATGTTCTCGGCAGTTGCTACAATCGGTACCGTTATCGCACTTCTTACGAGTGCCGTTCTTCCCGTAGTATACAAGAGAGGCGGTATCACAACCGATAACGCTCTCGCCGTCACATCAAATCCCGACATTCTCGGCAGAATGCTCGGCGACGGCAAAACCGTAGGCGAAATACTCTCCGAGCAGATGGCAAACGGCCAGAACAATTACAGCAACGCTTATTCCGCACTTTACGACCCGAATATTCTCGAAAACCTCTTGAAGGTGCTCATACTCTTCTCGGCTCTCGGTGCTCTTCTCAACGTTATACCTTATTTCTGGTATGACTTCAACGAGAGAAAACAGAAGTCCGTGGTTAAGGTGCTCAAGGTACGCGCTATGTTTGAGGACTACAACAACGGCGCCATTGAGGATAAAGAGCTTGTAGAGGCTGTCGATATAATCAGGGAGTCAAGAGCTCTCGCCGCCGAAAAGCCCGTTGACGTCAGAAAAAAGTGGTATAAGGGCATCAGCGACAAGGCCGAAAAGAAGGCTCAGAAAAAGGCTTACAAGGCAGCTGTTCAGAAGAATGAGGACATTGAGATTGCCAAATTCGTATGCGAGGAGCTTGATAAGTTCTCGTCTAATCTTGTTAAGTATCAGCTCAAGACATATAAAAAGGTTTACGACGGCGGACTTGAAGGTCTCCGCAAAATCACTCTTGACGATATAAACAAGGAGCTTGCCGAGGCTAAGGCTCTTCCCAAGACCGACAGCGAAGAAAAGCAGATACGCAAGTTTGCGATTTCGGTTGCCAAGAAGAAAAAGTCAGCTTATAAGGCCATACATAAGTATTACGGCGACCCGTCAGTTAAGTTCGAGCGCCTTGACTTCTCCGTGCTTGAGAAGTACTTTGACCAAGAGGACGCTTGCGACGACAGACTCAAGACGCTTTATACCGAGCTTAGCGACGCCAAAAAGGCAGGCAACAGCGAAAAGGTTCAGATGCTTCGTGCAGATATCAAAAAGACTGCAAGCGAGCGCAAGCAGGCGCGCGATATGTCTAAGAAGGAAATGGATAGGCACGCATACTTTAACCGTGCCGCAAAGCCGTATCTTGACGCCGAACGCCTTATAAATCAGGAGAAGTACTATCAGCATTTCGGTGAGATAGAGGCTCTCTATGACGAGGCAAAAGAGCGTGAGGCAGAGGCTAAAAAGGCAAGAGACGCCGAGGTTGAAAGACTTAAGGCTGAGGACGCCGCATACAAGGCACAGAAAAAAGCCGAAAAGCTCGCTAAAAAAGGCAAGAAATAATAATCGGCAAACAAAATAAAACCGAATAAGCATAAAGCTGCCCTCCTTATCGCACGAAGCGACCGGGGAGGGCAGCTTTTTTTATTGATTTTAAGGTTTTACAAAGCCGAGATATATGCATTTCCGGTTTGACTTTAAGCAGGGTAAAGAAGAGACAAAGGTTACGTGCTCGTTTTTATTTAAATGTCAATCGGCTGTGCACCGATGAAGTACAAAGCAAATCACAAAAAAGCTCCCGAACGAAATCGGGAGCTTAAAATATAAATGTGCGGTATACGGTGCGTCAAGCTTTTTTCCAAGCGCCCCTTGCAATAAGAGCCAAAATCGGGAATATCTCAAGTCTGCCGGCGAGCATATCAAATATCAGCACAAGCTTTGAAAACGCGCTGTAAGAGCTGAAGTTTCCGGTGGGTCCGACTATCTCAAGACCGGGGCCGATGTTGTTGAAGCAAGAGAGCACAGCGGACAAATTTGTTACAAGCGGCTTATTGTCAACCGATATAAGCAGTATACTCAGAACAACCAAAATAAAATATGCGGCGAGATAAACGCTTGTGCCGTTGATTATTTTTTCATCAACGGGTGTGCCGTCTACGTGTACGACCTGAACTCTTCTCGGGTGAAGTATCTTGTGAATGTTTCTGCGTAAATTTTTGAAAAGCAACAGAACTCTTGCACACTTGAGACCGCCGCCGGTAGAGCCGGCGCACGCGCCTATGACCATAAGTGTAAGCAAAATGGTTTTTGAGAAGCTCGGCCATGTGTCAAAATCTGTAGTCGCAAAGCCCGTAGTTGTCATGATACTTGCTACCTGGAAGCAGGCGTGGCGAATCGTTTCGTGAATTGTCGGGTATATTTTACGGATGTCAATGGCTATCAGCGCGGCACTCATAATTGAAATTCCGAAGTAACAGCGAACCTCCTCATTTTTAAAGAGTGCCTTGAATTGGCGCATAATGAGCAAGTAATAGCAGTTGAAATTTACGCCGAAGAGCATCATAAACACGGTGCAAACCCACTGTATATAAATGCTGTAACCCGCTATGCTGTCATTTTTGATTCCGAAGCCGCCGGTTCCTGCGGTGCCGAATGCCGTGCACAGCGCGTCAAAAAGAGGCATTTTTCCGGCGAGCAAAAACAATATATTCAAAAGAGTAAGTGCTATATACAGTACATACAGTATCATGGCGGTATCGCGCATTTTGGGTACGAGCTTACCGACATCGGGGCCCGGACTTTCCGCCTTTAAAAGGTGCAGCCGCGAGCCGCCCGATTTTGAATTAGACGGGACAATGGCAAGCAAAAATACAAGCACACCCATTCCGCCGAGCCAATGGCTGAAGCTTCGCCAGAATAAGCTGCCCTTCGTCAGGCCTTCCACATCCGATACAACCGTCGCACCCGTTGTTGTAAATCCTGATATCATCTCAAAAAGCGCATCTGCAAAATGCGGAATATCACCATTGATCACAAACGGCAGACATCCAATCACAGACATCAGAATCCACGAAAGTGCTACCGTCACGAAACCTTCCCGCAGATAAAACCGCATGTTCTTCGGTTTCCGCAAAATAATTGCTGAACCTGCAACCGCACTGCCAAGTGCCACCCACAAAAAAGCAAAGCCGCCCTTCTCACCATAGATCGCAGACACGATCCCAGGGAGAGCCAGAAATGCTGCTTCGATTTCCATGATCCAGCCTAATATATAAATAACAACTGAGTAGTTCATAATCTGTCTCCAAAAAAATCTCCCTTACTGCCATTTCAAAATATCGCTGACATCGGTAAAGCCCGTGTGCGTTGTAACAACGACCACGTAATCTCCCTCGCAGATGACATCCTGACCACGCGGAATAATGACCTTACCATTCCGGTTCAGACAGGCAAGCAGAAGGTTATCCTTCAATTTCAACTCCATGATCGGTTTCCCGATTACCGGAGAATCCTTCTCAACCTTAAACTCCAGTGCCTCCGCCCGGTTATCAAAGATATGATACAGTGTCTCAATATTACTTCCGACCGAATTCTGCATCGCACGGATATACGCCAGAATCTTCTCTGCTGTAATATAACGTGGATATACGATACTTCCGATGTCCAGACTATCAAGCACATCACTGAATGTGCTCCGGTTGATCTTCGTGATCACCTTTGTGTCAGAGCATTTTCTCGCAAATAACGTAAGCAGGATATTCTCCTCGTCAAGTCCGGTCAGCGGAACAAACGATTCCGTACTCTCGATGCCCTCCTCACGGAGCAGGTCTTCGTCCGAGCCATCGCCATGCAAGATCAGTGCCTTCGGAAGTAATACGCTCAGCTCCTCACACCGTTTCTCATCCAACTCCAGAATCTTGACCTCCACACCGGATGAAATCAGCTGTTTTCCAAGATAATACGAGGTTTTTCCTCCTCCAATGATCATGCAGTTTTTGACCTTATGTGTATCGACACCGATCTTCTTGAAGAAATCCATACTGTTTGTCGGTGTCGCAAGAAATGTCACGGCATCACCGCCACGCATGATGAAAGAACCATCCGGGATAATCAGGTTCCCATCCCGCTCGACACCACAGACAAGCATATCACAGTTTAACTCATGCATCGCCGAAATCGGCTTATCGTGCAGCAGATTTCCCTTCGGAATCTTGAACTTCACAAGCTCCGCATGTCCACGCGCAAAGGAGTTGATCTCAAGGGCCGACGGCAGACGCAGCAGACGTGCAATCTCGCGTGCAGTCTCCAACTCCGGATTAATGATCAGCGAAAGTCCAAGCTGATTTCGAAGATACGAAAGCTCCATACTGTAATCCGGGTTCCGGACACGTGCGATGGTAGCACAGTCACCGACCTTTTTCGCGATCGTACAGCTGAGCAGATTTAACTCATCACTTTCCGTCACGGCAATCAGAACATCCGCATCCTGAATACCCGCCTCAATCTGGATGCTGTAGCTCGCACCATTTCCGGTAAAGCCCATAACATCGTAGTCTTCCGTAATCCGCTGAATCACCTCATTCTTCTGATCAATGACGGTAATATCATGGGATTCCTTGCTGAGCTTCTCCACCAGCGTACTTCCAACTTTTCCGCATCCAACGATAATAATGTTTAAACCCCGTTCTTTTTTCTGCGTTTTCTTTGAAGATCTCATATCCTTAATTCTTACACTCCCCGTATATTCGCAATTCCTTATTAACAATAAAATTGAAACTTTATTGTACCATATTCACAGTGTTACTACAAGGGAATGTCACGCGGAACCGCGTTCCAAAATCCGGTCTGGTCAACACGTCAATCTGTCCATCATGTGCATCTACGATCCATTTTGCAATGGATAATCCAAGACCTGATCCGCCCGTCTCACTGTTGCGTGCCTCATCGGAACGATAAAACCGCTCAAAGATATGCACGACCTCGGATGCCTGCATGCCGATACCTTCATCCTGCACCTGATAATAGACGCCTTGCTCTGACCGCCCGACTGTAAAATGAATCGTATCGCCCCCTTCCGAATACTTTGCCGCATTCTGTACGAAAATACGAATAGACTGTTTCAGCATGGCAACATCGCCACGCACCATACAGCCTGGGCAGGCTGAAAATTCGTACGGATGCGTCTCATCAATCATCATGGATTCCTCGTACACCTCCTGCACAAGGTCATTTAAGTCCACTTCGACCGGCTTCAATGTATTCCGCCCACTATCTCCGCGCGCTAAGAATAGAAGCTGTTCAATCAGATCCTTCATATGGTCAGATTCGTTCTTGAGCGCTTCAATCGACTCATTTAGCACTGCTTCATCTTCTTTGCCCCAGCGGTCGAGCATGTTTACATAGCCCTGAATCACGGAGATCGGCGTCCGCAGCTCATGCGATGCATCCGACACGAACCGCGCCTGCTGCAGCTTACTCTCCTGCATCCGAGCGAGCAGATTATTCAGTGCCACCTCAATGCTCTGCAAATCCTTATCCCCGGTCGATATCCGTATATCATTCGCATCAACGGAGACATTCGAGATTGCCTGTTCCAGATGCTCCAGATTTACCTCATCACCGCTCATATTTGAGAGTGCTTCCGCACGCACAGCAAGATCATTCAACGGACGCAGCTTCCGTCTGATATTCCGTATACCAAAGCACGCAGAAATGAGCATCATAAGTTCCACCGCGCCAACCACAATGAGCGGTATAGCCGCATAATCCAGAACCTCATGCACCAGAAAATTGTCCGTGTTCTTACCGACCTGTGTGGTCATCGCCCATGTGGCATATGAATCACCCGACCATGTAATATGCACCGGCTTCGCCCCGGACATCCAGTCTGCATCTGTCGTATCAAGCCGCCATACCAGCACCGCCACGAACAACATTCCGAGTATCACAATATCAAGTCCCAGCAACGCAAAAAAGCGCCGGAACCAGTATCCGACATGAATCTTCCGGGCAATAGAGGTTGTCTTCCGATTTGTCCGTTCTTCTCTCATCCAATCACTCCTATGACTCCTTGATGCAATATCCGACTCCGCGAACTGTCTGGATCAGCTTAATTCCAAAATGATCGTCAATCTTCGTCCGCAGATACCGCACATACACATCAATGATATTCGTCTCGCCGACATAATCATACCCACAGACCTCATTTAGAAGCTTCTCCCGGGTAAGTACAATATTCTTGTTCCGCATCAACGTGTGCAGCAACTCGAATTCACGGTTCGTAAGCTCCACATTTTCGCCCTGCACAGTCACCTCGTGGCGGTCTTCGTCTAAGCAGACACCCAGCACCTCCAGCTTATGTGTCGGTGCATCCTCTGTACGCGCATGCTTCTTTAGCGCGACGCGGATACGCGCCAGCAGCTCCTCGATGGCAAATGGCTTCGTGATATAATCATCCGCACCAGCGTCCAGCCCTGCTACCTTATCCATCACAGCGTCGCGTGCCGTGAGCATAATGACCGGCGTGTCCTTCTCCTGCCGGAGTCTGCGCAGCACTTCCATGCCATTTAATCCCGGCAGCATCACATCAAGTAAGATCAGGTCAAACGAACCGGAGAGGGCTTTGTCCAAGCCCTCTCTGCCGTCTGCCGCCTTCTCGACTTCATTTCCTTCATGTTTTAATTCCAGTTCGACGAAACGGGCGATGCCCGCTTCATCTTCAATAATCAAAATCTTGCTCATATCGTCTCCTATAAACAGGAAAACGATTACGTCATAATGCTTATACCAGATATGTATAGTATCCAATTACATGCAGACGCGCTCTCGCTCACTTCCACATGTAGCGGTACTAAACTCATTGCACCAGTAAACTGGCACAATTCGTTAAGTACCGACATGTTCCAATGGTCTGCATTAAAATTGGTACTATACATATCTGAAATATATTTTTTTATACGTAATCGTTTCCCCTATCTTATAATTTTCCTTTCTCTATGTTTCAGATTTTTATTTCTTGATGTCTTCTTTCACTCCCGCACAGGCATCGGATGCCTTGTCGCAGGCGTTGTTGATGTCCTGAACTGTTTTCGCGTCACCCTCGAAATGGTACCTGCAGTCGCAGAAGAGTCCGATGATCAAAAGTGGTACACAGATCCAGAATGCGAAGATCAAAAGCAGTATGAATATGATGATCGGCATCCGCATAAAACGCTCACCCTTACGCTCAATGATGAAGTTCTTCTCGCAGCCCTTCTTGATGATATCGCCTACCCACGCGAAGAACTCATCCATACGCTCACCGAATGTTTTCTTCTTGCAAGACTGCTCGTAGGCAGCCTGTGCCTGTGCCAGCTCGTTCGATGTCTCCTGCGGAGTCGTCGTATAAGTGCCAACCTCCGGTGCCTTGATCTTTCCAAGCTTCTCTAAATACACGATCGCATCGAGCAGATCATAATTACATGCTTCGAGTGCACTCTTGGCATCCTCATAGCTGACACCTGTCTTCTCTCTGATTTTTTCTACCTTTTCTAACTGATCCATATCTGATATCCTCCATTTTCTGTAACAGCGGTTTTGTGATTTGTTCTTTGCTGTTCTTGATTGTGTCCTTATCTTACGGCACCAAAATTAATCTATAAGGTAGGAAAGATTAAAATCAGATTAAAATTTCTATTATTTTCCATATATCTATCTGCACTTCTTCCTGTTCACATACTAACACAAGTGTATGCGTATGTTCATCTATTTTCTTCAGAATTCCGGTGTCCTTCACGTAGGCACCGCCCTCTTTTTTCGCATCCTTCACAAAATGTACGACCGCTACTTCCGTATCCTTGTGCTCCGCTAACCACTGCAGCTTCCGGTTTAGTTCCGCAACCTCATACTCATCAAGTTCAATCTCTTCCTCTGTCAGCCGTGCCGTCTCCCGCACCGCTTCATCATGTCCCGTAAGCGCTGCAAATGGGGCAAACTGCGCCGCACGCATCATCCGATCCATCGGCGGATGCTTCTTCGACACCGGGCGTTCCCGGTCGATGATATCACTGTAATCCCGTCTCACGCCTTATGTCCTCCGATCTGATTATTCCTGTCACGCGCCGTTGCGCCCTCGCGGAAATTCATTCCACGTAGAACTGCATTTTTACCGTATTTATGTTTGATTGCAAGCAATGCCTGCTGAATCTGCGCTTCTTTTGCTTCCTTTTCTTTCTCTGCTTCCTTCTCCTTTTCCAACGCCGCATAATCGGTAAATAAATCCATCTGTTCAAATCCAGAAGTCTCTTCCTTCACATCTTCCTTCCGGATCACATGATTGGCTACCACATACATCCGCCGCACAAGCAGATTCTCATCCACAATCCGGTCATATAAGCGAAGCACCGCCGCCTCAATCCTGCTTGTTGACGATGTATAACTGTCCAGATTCTCTGTCCCGTGTGCGTGCTTCGGCACCTTCCGCCCATAGCGGTCACGCGTCACCTCACCGTGATATCCATTTGCTCCCCCAGACAGATTCTCGATATCATAGCCAACTGTAAGTACCATCTGATTTGTGACAAGCCCCTTTTCAACCAGTTCCAGCACCAGTCCCTCTGTCATTTCCTGTACAACCACACGTGCTTTCTCACATGTATACGGGCATTGCAACACCTGCCCCGAACTAATGCTATTACTCTCCGGGCGGTACGCCTTAATCTCTGCGATCGTACACGGTTCATAGCCCCATGCATGGTCGATCAGCAGCTCTGCATTCACCCCGAAAAGCTTATACAGCAGATCTTCGTTATAGTAATCATCTTCTCCGCCCAGTGAACACCGGGCAATATCTCCCATCGTATACAGATCCTGTGCATGCAGCTTCTTCTGGTAACCCGCCCCCACACGCCAGAAATCCGTCAGCGGTTCATGGTTCCACAACAGTCTGCGGTAGCTCATCTCATCAAGCTCCGCGATCCGCGCGCCACGTTCATCCGGCTGCATATGCTTCGCCTCGATATCCATCGCAATCTTTGCCAGATACAGATTCGTTCCAATCCCCGCCGTCGCCGTGATTCCTGTCGTTTCATAGACATCCCGTATCATTGTCTCTGCAAGCTGTCTTGCTGTCATCTGATAGGTATTCAGGTATGTCGTCGCATCAATGAACACCTCATCCACCGAATAGACATGCATATCCTCCGGCGCGACATATTTCAGGTAGATATCGTAAATGCGCGTACTGTATTCCATGTAATGTGCCATCCGCGGCTTCGCCGCAATATAGTCCAGCGCCAGCCTTGGATCCGCTTTCACCTTCAGATTTTCATACGACGATCCGTTAAATTCCCGCCCCGGTGCAAATGCCAGCCGCTGACGGTTGATCTCTTTTACCCGCTGCACAACTTCGAACAAGCGCGCCCGCCCCGATATGCCATAGGATTTCAGGGATGGCGAAACAGCCAGACAGATTGTCTTCTCTGTCCGGCTCTCATCTGCTACGACGAGGTTCGTTGTGAGCGGGTTCAATCCCCGCTCCACGCACTCCACCGACGCATAAAATGATTTCAGATCAATTGCTATATACTGCCGCATACCGTCACTCCACATAGATAAATCCGTGTCTTATTTCACATACTGTTTTTATTTTAGTATAGAACATATGTTTTGTAAATAATAAATATTTCAAACAGCATCATAAAACCAGCGGATTCGTACGTTATTTATATAATCATTTACAAAATTATACAAACTATAAATATTTATTTTGCAACTTCGTTACACTTTTGATGCAACTTTGATGCAATTATTTGGTATGTTATGTTAACAGGGGATTTTAGGAAATCCGGACACATATTTTCAGGAAAGACAGGGAGATAAATGAACGTAAAAATAGACTCAAGAAAAATCGAAAAGGGCGACACTTTTGTGGCACTGCGCGGCATCGACCACGACGGACATGCCTATATCCGACAGGCAATTGAAAACGGCGCAGCGAAGATCATCTGCGAGGAAGGAAGCTACGAGGTGGAAACCTGTATCGTCGAGGATACCAGAGCATATCTGGTCAATTATCTGAAAGATACTTACTACGACAAAATCAGCAAACTCAAGCTGATCGGCATCACCGGTACAAACGGAAAAACTACATCAGCATTTCTGCTTCACCAGATGTTGAATAAGCTTGGCAGAAAATGTGGCTATATTGGCACAATCGGCTTCTACGTCGGCGAGAAGATCCGCAGTCTCGCGAACACGACCCCCGATATCTATGATCTGTACGCGATTCTGCTGCAATGCCTGTCGCTCGGCTGTGAGTATGTTGTCATGGAAGTAAGCAGTCAGGGACTTGCAAATCACCGTGTCGAGACGTTGCAGTTTGACTATGCGGTCTTCACAAACCTGACACAGGATCATCTGGATTTCCACAAGACGATGGAACGCTATGCCCTTGCAAAGCAGGAATTATTCCGCATGTTAAAGCCATCCGGCAAAGCGATCATCAACTATGACGATTCCTACAAGCACTATTTTCTGCTTGAAGAAAATGAGAATGTAACCTTCGGCTTTACCGGCGGAGATTTCAATGTAGCTTTGGATGCCGCAGACAAGGAACATACAGAATTCTCGGTACAGTGCCCTGCATTTACCCAGAACTTCTCGACCAATCTGATCGGCACTTACAATATCTACAATCTGATGGCTTCCGTTGTGATTCTGACACTGGAGCAGTTTGACAGTGCCACCATCGCACAGGCAGCCGCAGCACTTACACTTCCAAAGGGCAGAACCGAATGTATCCACACAGGAAATAATCTGATCATGGTAGACTACGCACATACGCCAGACGCCATGAGCAAGGTTCTGACTGCCGCACGTGCACTTACCTCCGGCAGCATCTATGTCGTGTTTGGATGCACTGGTGAAAGAGACCGGGATAAACGTGCGAAGATGTCCGCGATTGCCTGCAAGCATGCTGATTACGTTATAATGACGCACGACGATCCTCATTATGAAGATCAGGCACAGATCTACCATGATATGACATCCGGGCTTTCTTACGATAACTACGAAATCGTGCATGACCGGAAGGACGCTATTCGAAAGGGAATCTCCCTGTTAGATACGGACGACATTCTTCTGATCCTTGGAAAAGGGCACGAAGAATTTATTGTTTGCCGGGATAAGCGGATTCCATTTAATGATATGAATGTCGCACGGCAATGCCTGTCTGAACGGAGGACTCCCACCGCAGCTAGGATCTGCCAATCCGCCTAGCGGTCACATGCACAATTAACATTTATGAACGCTAAAAGGGCGGCCACATCATGTGACCGCCCAGTAAGAGAGGGGAAACGAAAAATCGTCTGGCTAGCTATTTTAAATTATCCTTCGATGGCAATGAATTTCTTCTCTTCCACCTGTGGCTTTGCTTCCTTCTTTGGAACAGAGATCTTCAAGACACCATCTTCGAATTTTGCCTTGATATCATCCTGTGTGATCGCATCGCCCACATAGAAGGATCTGTTGCAGGAACCTTCATAACGTTCCTTACGGATATATTTGCCCTTGGCATCCTTCTCATCCTTAGAGTTCTTTGTAGAAGCCTTGATGATCAGGTAACCATCCTTCACTTCACCGGTTACATCTTCCTTCTTAAATCCTGGAAGGTTCATATCAATCTCGTAACCGTCTTCTTTCTCAAACACATCAGTACTCATCAGATTCTGTGCCGGTGCATCATACTTATAGACACCAAAACTTGGTGCATCAAAGAAATCATCCATAAAACTATTTGTAAATAAACTTGGCATTAACATAAGCCATACCTCCTTTTATACTTCACTCAGTAATTGCAATCTATGTTTCTTGACGGCATCCATTCACTATTTAATTGCAATTACAATATCAACTTTCCTTCCCACTCGGGTTCCCTTCTCTAGGTCTTCCCTCATGTTCTAGGTGTACTATAACATACTTATTAGCACTCGTCAATAGTGAGTGCTAATAAAAATTGTGAAAAAAGTGTGAAGTCTTGATTATACAAAAAACAGGTATGCCGCAACAATACAGCACACCTGTTTCAAAATCATGTTATTTACTTAAACTGATTCTGCTCTGCATGGCGTTTGAAGAAGTCCTTTGTCTCCTTCACAACCACACCACTCAAAGCGAAGATTGCGATCA
>OHYG01000611.1_pt1 | contig 13293 bp, 14 predicted proteins | sample 1580221 | NCBI WGS metagenome assembly OHYG01 (sample SAMEA3882521, study PRJEB24775) | human gut metagenome | biome: human-associated habitat; feature: intestine environment; material: feces | place: Netherlands | collected 2009/2010 | reverse complement strand
TGGAATAGAAGCCCACCGTCTGCACCGTGGTCACCACACGGGTCAGCCCCACCATATCCGCGTGATTGGCGTGGCTGACGGTCTTGAACTCCACACCGGGGCGGATGAACCGCTTCAGCTCGGCAAGGCTTTTGAAAGCGACCGGCTCTCGCTGCTTTTTTGAAGCGTCCATTACATTCCCCCGAAAGTCATGCCCCGCTCGGGTCGAGGCTCGTGATCCTCCTGCCGGCAAGGGGCTTCCTCGCCGTAGAAGTCGAAGATAATGTCATCCACCTGCTTGCGGACGCTGGGATCGTCGGTCAGCACCTCGTAACGGAAGCCTGTGGTGGGGCGATACGGAAGTTCTTCCCTCACGCACTCGAGAAAGGCTTCAGCATCGGTAAACTCCTGTGTATCGCCATTGGCATAGGACACACGGCCCATCAGCGGCTTGTCCCGCACCATGTTCTGCCGCTGGGCATCCAGATCATAGGCTGTCAGATACCCGTTATAGTCACCAGGGGACGGATTACAGCGCAGGCAGTAACGGTAGTGATCGGTTTCCACGATGTAACCGTAATTCTGTACATAGCTGCCAGCGATCTTGCCTCCGTGTTCATAGCAGAAACGCTCCATAGCGAAGCGGTTTTTCAGCACGCTCTCCCGCAGCGTGTCCACGACCTCCTGCAGCTCCAGCTTGAATGCGGGGCTGTTCAGCTCCTCCGGGCCTCTCGGCCACCATGTATGCCAGAACTCGTTGCCGCTGCGTCCGAAGTCCATGCGGACATGTCCAACGGTACCCAGCCGCTTATCTTCTTCGGGGTGCGGGGTATAAAATAAGCCCGCCTCCTCCGGGCGGGCAGGACGGATATGAAATTTCATGTTCTCTGCGGGATAGGGGAGCTGATGTGCTTCGCAGAACTCACGGAGCGTCATGTTGCCTTCATCGAGAAAACCGAGCTCATCCCGCACATCCAGCCGCCCGGACTTAGGCATCGCCAGCTTTTCCGGCATCAGCACCGAGCCTGCGTGGTTGACCACAACATTTTCTTCCATGTAGCACAGCTCACCGGGATCGTCGTCAGAGCCGCGCATGTCATAGCAGTACCAGCCCTCCGGCACGGTATCACGGGCAATACGCCCGTTGGTGAACAGCGCGGGCTTATCAAATACTTCAATGTGTTGGAATTCCTCTGTTCTTGCGTTGACTTTCAAAATTTCATGCCTCCCATCTGCGGCGTGTACGCTTCATCCCGCCAGTTGTTTTTACATCCTTCGAAACGGTTGACCAGTTCTGTGGCAGTGAGGGCTACAGTAGGCGGTTCTATCGTTTCTGAGAAGCAGTCCTCATCCAGCTCGAACCAGCAGTGATCCACCGCAGGATCATACCGATCGAAGCGGCGTTCCGGCAGTCCTACTTGCCTTGGAATGAAGTATTCGCCCATTTCGCAGCAATCTTTGATGGTACGAGTCTGTTCCGTAGTCAGCGTACCGGCAATGACACATTTATTGTGCATCTTGTAGTTATCGGCATCTCTGTACAGATATGAGATCTTGGTGTTCATAGGTATCCCTCCCTTCTTTTGGGCAACGGCAAACATACTACACATCTGTCGCAAAGTCTACCGAAACATTTGCTGCCCCTGCGTCTGCTCCGGGAAGGGCGGCTCCAAGCGTCGCAGCAGGCCGAACTCTGTTTTTGTCACGCAGTCGTTTTCCATGCAGTCCTGACCGTATTTTTCAAAATCCATGTAGCCGTCCAGCTCATAGATGGCTTCATCATCCAGCCCCAGCGTTTCCTGTAATCGCTGCTGACCGTAACCGTAGGCATCCTCCGTGATGCGCTGGTAGTTGTCCAGATTTCGCAGGAGCTCACAGGCTCCGCGCAGACTATCCGGCCGCTCCGCCTCCAGCACGGCGGCGTAGGTCAGAAGCGCGCCGTCCTGCTGCCAGATGTCCTCCAAGGCTTCGGCAAAATCGTTGTAATCCTCCACGGCGGGGCAATCCGTATCACGGATCAGCTCACCGATGTATGGTGCCTTGAAGTGAATATCACAGAGCATGGCATCCGCGAAAACATCGATATCAAGATAGTTTTTCACCGCATCGAGGTATTCCTCATCAGCGGGGAGAACGAGGGTGTAATCCGGCTTTCCATTGACGCGCAGCGTCATGCGGAGCATTTCATCCCTGCTCTCATCCCGCCAAGGCTCTGCCGGCGAAAGATAGCTGCGGTCGATCCCCATATCCGGCGTCAGCAAGCTGCGGGCGTTGGGGACAAAGGCACTGTACCGGGCATAGTTGTACCCCTGTGGGTCAACGAGGAAACCGTCTGTTCCATCCGCATCGAGGATGAGCAGACAGTGTCTGGCAGCCTCATCGTGTCGGACAGCGTTTTTGTTCTCTGCGATGAAATCGTAGTCAGCCAGCAGTGCGCGGCTGAACTGCTTGAACCGCTGGGCGGGTAACTCGATTACCTTATCTACACTGCATGCTTCGCCTTCATACTCGGACTGTTTCCGCCTGAGTTCTGCTTGAATAATCACATCATCCCTCCCATCTCCATGTGGTTGCTCTGGCTTCCGTTCATCACTTTCTCCATGCTGATATAGCCCTTATAGGCGATGTAACCCCGGTCGGTGAACATCCCGTCCTCCTCGTTCATGCGCTCCGTGCCATACTTTTCATAGTCATAAAAAGCGTCGAGATTTTCGTCATAGTCGAAATGGCCAGACTGCTGGATCATGTACTTGCCGTAGTCCTCCGGCGTGTGCGCGCTGGGGGCGAAGTCAAAGAGGTCAAGGCTTTCCGCAAGGTTTTTGATCTGTGCCGCGGACTTTGGCTCTGCCAGCGTGACCACGGCGCCCAGCTTTTCCATATCCGCTTTTGATAACCCATCCGTTGCCGCTGCCAGTTCGTTGAGGTCGGAGAGGGTTTCGTACTCCATATCCAACAGGACATCCACCTCGTTGGGAAGCTGGCTGTCCTCCAGCCGCAGGCGGACATCGGCGGGATCTGTGATGCCCCCGCGAAGGAGGGCGCGGTCGATCTCCTCCTGCACCATGGGGAGGAACAGCCATGTGATGTGATTGGTGTCCTCTGGCTCACTTTTGGAGGTCACCGCAACGGTGATGGCGTTCGGCTCATAGTAGTAGCAGGGGAAGAACCGGCCGTCGTAGACCGGTTCCAACTTCATGCCGTTGTCGTAGACCACGCCGTAGGGAGTGATCGTGCCGCTGCCGCTTTCAATGAGCTGCCGTGCGGTTCCCTTGCCGTCCAGCGCGTTCAGTTCATCCACGCTTGCGCTGCCGCCGTGCAGGTTCATGTAGTGGTCACGGCCAACAGCGGCGAGGTCGGAAAAGTCGGTGATGACCGTAGCCTGCTGGCAGCAGAAGGTCAGGTTGATGAGATCCTTCAGCTCGAACAGCTCCAGCTTGTGCGCCATCGCCTGAAACTGCGCAGCCTCGCCGGTGTCGAAGCTGTCCAGTCTCTTGGCGAGGTAGTTCAGCTCCTCCACATTGACCGTGAGCATTTCCGTGCGCTTGAGCACAGAGAAAAAGCTGTCGATCTCCTCCACCTTGCAGTCGGCTTTGACCGCATCGCCGATCTCCAACGCCTCCAGCAGCTCCATGCAGTGTGCGTACTGGTCGCGGGGGATGGGGAACGGGATGGTCGCCACGCCGTATTCTGGGTGGTTGGGGTTACCGAGAACCGCTCGAATCATCATGTTATTTCCTCCGTTTTTCTTTCCAGATTTAAGACCACCTCGCCATACCTGCACAGCAGGAGTGCTCCGAGGATGAGCCGGAAGGCTCTGTCGCTGACCAGCTCGGAAAAAGCAAGGTCTTCTATCACGATGTTGTCACCGCCAACGGAAATGGTCTTCGCCGCCTGATAAATGCTGTACAGCTCCGGGTGAATACCGGAGAGGCGAATGGCGGGGAAGTCGAAGCCGCTGCTGTCGAAATGCCAGAGGACTCTTTGCCAAAGCTCCTCATCGGCGGTAAGCAGAAGCAGCGCAGCCGCATTGCGCTCGGACATACCGTAGCAGCGGTTTTTCCAGTGCGTCCATCGTTCTCTGTGGGCAGCACTGAGGAAGAAGCGAAAGGGCTGCCGGTTCAGCTCATCTCGCAGCCGTCTTTGCAGCGGGCGGAACATCCTCCCGCCGAAGCACTCCCGCGCCAGAGCGTTCAGCTCCACCACGCCGGCCTCGATGCGCTCCTCCAGACAGACGCACTCATTCAGGTGACAGGGGTGTCCGCTGTCATATCTCGTGCAGTCTTTGCAGCGCACATCGTCGGCACTGTAGCGAAAGCTGCTGCGGATGCGTCCGCTTCTGCGAGGCTGATGACGGGGTGGCGTCATCATCTGCACCTCTGCGGCGAACAGGGGTGTGAACTTCATAAAGTATCGCGTCAAGCAAATCCACTCCTTTTTTGAAAATAAAAAGGGGCCGGAGTCTTATTGCTAAAACTCCGGCCCATGCCATGCTGCTATTACATTGTCTGCTCCTGCGAGGCTCGTTCCAATGCTTCCTCCTGCTGACGGACGCGCTCGTCCAGATCCGGCACGCACACCCTGATCTGCTGCTGGATTCCGCGGATCATTTCTTCCTGCGTATCCGTCAGCTCAAAGAAGTCCTCATCCACGGAATCGGCGCAGCAGCGGAATATCTCAGTCAGCTGCTCCGGGCTGAAAAGCTGTTCCTTTGGGATAAGCCCAGAGCGTGTGGCGAAGTCCTGCTTGGCGGCATCGTAGTTCTCCATGAAATAGTGCCCGTGTACCACGCCTGTGCGGTCATAGTCCCAATCCCATGTGACGAATTGAACGCCGTATTTGCTCGGAGTGCCTGCCAGCACCGTGCCGCCAAAGTCAGCGAGAATACGGTAGTCGCCATCCAGACCGCTGGCTTTGAGCTGCGGAGCGGCTTCCATAGCGGTCATATACTCCAGCGTCTTCGCGGCGATGTCCTCGACGCGATACAGGGCATCCTCTGCCTGGGGCGTGTCCGCGTCCTCCCGACGATAGAACACACTGCCCTTGCCGGTGATGCGGCAGAGGGGTGCGCCGTTCCAAAGGACAGGCAACTGCTCTCCCTCCACCGGCAGGGTTCCAAATCCTGCACGGTGCAGGGGAATACGGACTTCTTCAAGGTAGCGGAACTGACGGCTTGTGTTTTGGGTGTCCATGTGAGCGATCCTCCTGTTGTAAAAAAATGAGGCCAGAGAGGTCTTCTCCGGCCTGCCGTTTCAGACGCTGCAGCCAGCGCCCTTTTAGAAATTGAAAAAGGGCGCCGCTTTTTTCGGCCCGTCAAAGCCGACAAAACGACGCCCAAATATTTGTGATTCTTTTTCTGCGATGATGCCGCTTTTTTTGAGAGAAAAGTCCTCTCTAAAAGGGCGCTGGAGGTTGGAAACTGTCCAAGACATGAGATCCTCCAGTTCAAATCCGGTCAGTTGCTCCGAAACCTCCATAAAAATCTATGGTTCAAAAGAAGAAATCCGGGCTCGAAAAAGCCCGGAAACGGTAGATGCGCCTGGCTTTGCGCCAGACGCATCTATACCGGTAATTCTTTATGGAGCTGATGATCAGATTCGAACTGACTACCTCGTCCTTACCAAGGACGCGCTCTACCTACTGAGCTACATCAGCGAATTGGCAGGGGCAGAAGGATTCGAACCCTCGGCACGTGGTTTTGGAGACCACTGCTCTACCAGCTGAGCTATACCCCTATATCACGCTTTGAAGGCGTATCCATTCAGTGCCAACAAACAAGATTATACACAAATCCCCCTCGCTTGTCAACACCTTCTTGCCATTTTGCAATAGGTTTTTTACTTTTCCTTTTTCGCGGCAGTCCCTCCCGCAAAAAACTCCGTTGCCGGTGTCTTCCCCACCTCCCTCCATCATACAATGAACCATCCACAAATAGGAGGTTTTTATCATGGATGAATACGGATTCGGCAGCCGGGGCCCCGGCGTGCAGCTATTACAGCTTGGCTTATCCCGCGCGGGCTACCAGCCCGGCCGCATCGATGGCAGCTTTGGCCGTGGGACTGAAAACGCCCTGCGGCAGTTCCAGCAGGCACAGGGCCTGCCCGCCACCGGCCGCAGCGATGCCGCCACCTGGCAGGCCATGATGCCCTGGCTCATCGGCACCCGGTTTGTGCAGCTCCGGCAGGGGGATACCTTCTGGCGGCTTTCCCAGCAGTACGATACCAGCGTCGCCGCCATTTCTGCCGCCAACCCCGAACTGGACCCCCGCGATCTTCGCCCCGGGCAGACCGTCGCCATTCCGCTGGACTTCCCCGTGGTCCCCACCGGCATCGCCTTCACCTCGCAGGTGCTGGAGCTCACCCTCACCGGCCTGCTGCTGCGCTACCCCTACCTCGGCTCCGGCGCCATCGGCAGCAGCGCGCGGGGACTGCCCATCTGGTCGGTTTCCATCGGGGAGGGCGAAACCCAGGTCTTTTACAATGCCGCCCACCACGCCAATGAATGGATCACCACCCCGGTGCTGCTGGCCTTCCTGGAGGAATACTGCCTGGCCCTGCTGGATGGCGATACCCTCTACGGCTATGATGCCGCCGAATTGTACCGCCGCACCACCCTCTCCATTGTCCCCATGGTGGATCCCGATGGCGTCGATCTCGTCACCGGCTACTTAAGCAGCGGTCCCTGGTACGAGTGCGCAAAGCAGTGGGCGGAAAATTACCCCTCCATTCCCTTCCCGGAGGGCTGGAAAGCCAACCTCAATGGCGTCGATCTCAACCTGCAATACCCCGCCGGCTGGGAGGAAGCCCGCCGCATCAAAGAGAGCATGGGTTTTACCTCCCCCGCCCCGCGGGATTATGTTGGCACTGCCCCGCTCACCCAGCCGGAGGCGCTGGCGGTCTACCGCCACACCCTCCGCAATGACTTCCGCCTTACCCTTTCCTACCACGCGCAGGGCAAGCTCATCTACTGGCGCTACCTCGATTACCTCCCGCCCCGCAGTGAGGAAATTGCCCAGGCCATGGGGGAAGCCAGCGGCTACTCGGTGGAGGAAACTCCCTCCCTCAGCGGCTACGCGGGCTACAAGGATTGGTTCATCCAGACCTACGACCGCCCCGGCTATACCATCGAGGTGGGACAGGGCACCAGCCCCCTGCCCCTCTCCCAGTTTGATGGGATCTACGCCGATAACCTCGGCATTCTCGTCTTCGGCCTGGCCCTCGCCGCCCAGCCGCCGCTTCCCCCGGCGGAGGAGCCTACCGCCCTCTGAATCTGTGCAGCGGGAAAACTACGGCGGAGCCGCGTTTCGCCTGCGGCGAAACCCGCAAGCTGCGCTTGCGGCGACGGGCTGCGCCCGTCGGCGGCTCCGCCGCAGGAAACTACAAGCCTTTCCCCTATTTCCCCCGTTCGGCGCACAAAAACTCCCCCGACCATTCCGGCAGGGGGAGCTGTTTTTGCATATGTGATCAGTTCTTCCCGTACAGCCCGCGCTTTACATAGTGGGTGTGCAGGATGTGGTGCGCCAGGTGGCTGCCCGGCTCGCCCAAATACTCCGCGTACAGCTCCTTCACCACGGGGTTCTCGTGGCTCTTGCGCAGGGTCATGGCCTCATCTTCGCTATACAGGGCCGCCGCGCGCAAGGAACGCAGATCGGTGAAATTGCGCACATCGCCGCTCTGATGGGGCTGGCCGCCGCCGTTGACGCACCCGCCGGGGCAAGCCATCACTTCCACAAAGTGATACTCCGCCTCGCCGCTCTTGATGCGGTCTAAGAGCTTCGCCGCGTTGGCAAGTCCGCTGGTCACGGCAACCCTTACCTTGGTGCCGGCCAGGTCGTACTCCGCCTCCTTGATGCCCTCGATGCCGCGGACCTCCTGGAATTCGGGCCGTGCCAGCTCCTTGCCGGTCACGAGCTCGGAAACGGTGCGCAGTGCGGCCTCCATCACACCGCCGGTGGCGCCGAAGATGTGTCCCGCACCGGAGGCAATGCCGAAGATGGGATCAAACTCCTCATCGGGCAGCTCATTGAACATTATACCCGCCCGGCGGATCATATCCGCCAGCTCCCGGGTGGTGATGGAAATATCCACATCGGGCAGGCCCACGGCGCTCTGGCCCTCGCGGCCGATCTCAAACTTCTTGGCGGTGCAGGGCATCACGCTCACCACCACGATGTTCTTGGGGTCCAGCCCCGCCTTCTGGGCGTAATAGGTCTTGATCAGTGCGCCGAACATCTGCTGCGGGCTCTTGCAGGAGGAAAGGTTATCCACAAATTCGGGGTAATAGTGCTCGCAGAACTTGATCCAGCCGGGAGAGCAGCTGGTGATGAGCGGCAGGGGGCCTCCTTCCTTCAGTCGGTGCAGCAGCTCGGTGCCCTCCTCCATGATGGTCACATCGGCGGCGGTATCCACATCAAATACCTGGTCGAAGCCCAACCGGCGCAGGGCGGCTACCAGCTTGCCCTCCACATTGGTGCCTATCGGCATCCCGAAGCACTCGCCCAGCTGGGCGCGCACGCTGGGCGCCGGTCCCACGATGACCGTCTTGGTCGGGTCGTTCAGCGCGGCCCACACCTTGTCGGTGTCGTCCCGCTCCCGCAGGGCAGCGGTGGGGCACACGGCGGTGCACTGGCCGCAGGCCACACAGGCCGTCTCGGAAAGGGGCATATCAAAGGCGCAGGCGATGTGGGTGTCATAGCCGCGCTCGCAGGTCTCTATCACACCCGCATACTGGTTCTTTTGGCACACGGCCACACAGCGGCGGCACAGGATACACTTGCTGTTATCCCGTACCAGGTGGGGCATGGAGGCGTCGGTGTGGTAGCCCTGGTCCTTCTTGGTAAAGCGGTTCATATCCACGCCGTATTCCCGGCACAGCTGCTGCAGCTCGCAGTCGGTGCTGCGGGTGCAGGAAAGGCAGTCGGTGCGGTGGGTGGAAAGGATCAGCTCCAGCGTGGTGCGGCGGTACCTTTGCAGGGCGGGGGTGTTAGTAAAAACCTCCATGCCCTCGCCCACCGGCATCACGCAGGCGGCGGCCAGGCCGCGGGCACCCTTTACCTCGCATACGCAGATGCGGCAGGCGCCGATGGCGTTGATCTCCTTGAGATAGCACAAAGTGGGGATGCGGATGCCGACCAGATGCGCGGCCTCCAGTATGGTGGCGCCCTCGGGAGCGACCACGGGAATGTTATTGATCTTGAGATTTACGGTATTCATTGTCGGTCACTCCTTTCTTATCGTTTTACAATGGCGTTAAAGCGGCAGGTCTCCATGCAGGCGCCGCACTTGATGCACTTACGGGTATCAATCTGGTGAGGCTTTCTTACCTCGCCGGAGATCGCATTGACGGGGCAGGCACGGGCGCAGGCGGTGCAGCCCTTGCACTTGTCCTCCTCGATGACGAACCGCACCAGCCGCTTGCAGACGCCGGCGGGGCAGCGCTTATCGATGCAGTGTGCCTCGTACTCGTCACGGAAATAATGCAGGGTGGAAAGCACGGGGTTGGGGGCAGACTGTCCCAGCGCACACAGGCTGTTGGCCTTGATGTAGTAGCACAGCTCCTCCATCTCGCGCAGTAGCTCCACGGTGCCGTTGCCGGCCGTGATCTGCTCCAGCATCTCCAGCAGGCGCCGGGTGCCCACACGGCAGGGCGTGCACTTGCCGCAGCTCTCGTCCACGGTAAATTCCAGGAAGAACTTCGCGATATCCACCATGCAGGTGTCCTCGTCCATCACAATCAGACCGCCGGAGCCCATCATGGAGCCGATGGCGATGAGGTTATCATAGTCGATGGGGGTATCAATAAGGGAAGCGGGAATACAGCCGCCGGAGGGGCCGCCGGTCTGCGCCGCCTTAAACTTCTTGCCGTTGGGGATGCCGCCGCCGATATCCTCGACGATCTCCCGCAGGGTGGTGCCCATGGGGATCTCCACCAGGCCGGTGTTGTTGATCTTACCCACCAGGCAGAAAACCTTGGTGCCCTTGCTGCGCTCGGTGCCCATGCTGGCAAACCAGTCGGCGCCGTTCAGGATAATGCGGGGAATATTGGCCCAGGTCTCCACATTATTCAGGATGGTGGGCACGCCAAAGAGGCCCTTGACCGCCGGGAACGGCGGACGGGGACGGGGCTCGCCGCGGTGGCCTTCGATGGAGGTCATCAGCGCAGTCTCCTCACCGCAGACGAAGGCGCCGGAGCCCAGGCGCAGCTCAATATCAAAGGCAAAGCCGGTGCCGAAGATATCGTCACCCAAAAAGCCGTATTCACGGGCCTGCTTAATGGCGATCTGCAAACGGTGGATGGCAATGGGGTACTCGGCACGGACATAGATATAGCCCTGGTGCGCGCCGATGGCGTAGCCGGCAATGGTCATGGCCTCCAGCACCACATGGGGGTCGCCCTCCAGCACGGAGCGGTCCATGAACGCGCCGGGGTCGCCCTCATCGGCGTTGCAGCAGACATACTTCACATCGCCCTTGCTCTGCCGGGCAAAGAACCACTTCTGCCCGGTGGGGAAGCCGCCGCCGCCGCGCCCGCGCAGGCCGCTGTCCTTGATGGTCTGGATGACCTCATCGGGGGTCATCCCCGTCAGCACACGGCCCAGTGCCTCGTAGCCGTCCATGGCAATGTACTCGTCGATATTTTCGGGGTTAATGACACCGCAGTTGCGCAGGGCCACGCGGTGCTGCTTTTCGTAGAATTTGGTGTGGTTTAGGTTCTTGATGGTCTTATCATCCACCACAGTCTCCTGGTACAGCAGGCGGGTGACGATGCGGCCCTTGAGGATATGCTCCTCCACGATCTCGGGGATATCCGCCTCGGTCACATGGCTGTAAAAGCAGCCCTCGGGGTACACTACCACCACGGGGCCCAGGGCGCACAGGCCAAAGCAGCCGGTCTTAATGACCTGCACCTCGCCCAACAGGCCCTTTTCCTCCAGCTCCCGGTTCAGCTCATCAATGAGTGCCTGGGAATGGGAGGAGCTGCAGCCGGTACCGCCGCACACCAGGATGTGTGTTCTTGCTATCGCCATTGGTTTTTGTCCTCCTTATTCCATGTAGGCGCCCACGGTGTACTCGGTCACCGGGCTGCCGTTTACCAGATGTTCGGTCACAATGCGGGAGACCTTCTCGGGGGTCATCTTCACATAGGTCACCTTTTCCTTGCCGGGCTGGAACACCTCCACAATGGGCTCCAGCTTGCACATGCCGATGCATCCGGCCTGGGTCACTACCACATCCTTCAGTCCGCGGCGGTTCACTTCCTCCACAAAGGCAGTCAGCACCGGGCGGGCCCCGGCGGCGATGCCGCAGGTAGCCATGCCTACCACTACACGGGTGGCGGTGCTGTTATCCTGCCGCATGGCTACATTATTTTTCATCCGCTCCCGCAGGGCGGCCAGCTCTTCCAGAGATTTCATCGCTCATTCCTCCCTCTCTCACAGGTATTTATCCAGGATCTTGTCCACCTCATCGGGGGTCAGGCGGCCGTACACATCCTCATTGATGGTCATGACCGGGGCCAGGCCGCACGCGCCGATGCAGCGGGTCGCCTCCAGCGAGAAGCGGCCGTCCGGGGTGGTGCCGCCGGGCTCTATGCCCAGCCGCTTCTGGATACGCTCCAGCACATCGCCGGCGCCCTTTACATAGCAGGCCGTGCCCATGCACACGCCAATGTTGTAGGTCCCGCGGGGATTGAGGGTAAACTGCGCATAGAAGGTCACAACACCGTAAACCTCCGCCAGCGGTATATTCAGTTCTTCGGCGATGATGGTCTGCACCTCGATGGGCAGGTAGCCGTAAATTTCCTGCGCCCCCTGCAGCACCGGCATCAGCGCGCCCTGCTGCTCCTTGTGGGCCGCTATCAGCTCCCGCAGCGCCTTTTCCTGCTCGGCCGTCCCGTGGAACGGCACGACGGTCTTTCTTTTTGCCATGAGAATGGTTCCTCCTTATTTCCTTCCGGAATTGTTCCTCTATATCGTCAACTACCAGCACCTTCATTTGACAAGGACACACACCTTGGCGGTGAAAACCTGTGCTGACTTGTGTCATCCTGTCGTTGCGGACTGCACTCCATGTCGAGCGGTATTCACGCCCACAAAAACATATGCGCTCTTGTCAGGTGAAGGTGGCGTAGTCTCTGCCATACTCTTCCCGCCGGCCCCTGCAAGGCGCAGGTCCGGCCCCGCAGGGCATCGGCCTGCGGCCGATGTGGTCGGGCCTCCGGCCCGCCTCTGCGGCTGTGCCGCAGCCCCTGCGGGGCCGCCGGCGCCTTTCGCGAATTTACAGCTTCTCCGGGGCGGGGCAGCACTCGGCGATCCCTTCGGCCACCTGCCCGGTAATAAACGCCAGCACCTCCGGCTCCGCCAGGGAGATCTCCTCCCCCAGCACCGCGCGGTACTCCCGGGTATCAGCCGCGAACCGCGCCCCATCATAGTCAAATTCCAGCCGGAAGTTCTTTTCCGGGCTGCCCCCGATGAGGGTGGCCATGGTCTGCGGCAGATCGCCCAGCGGCAGCCGGTCTATGTGGCTCAGTCCAAAGACCGCCGTCACCGTGGTGCCCACCCCCGGCGCGCTCTCCACCGTCATGGCGCCGCCGGTCATTTCGGCCGCCATTTTCCACAGCGGCAGGCCCATGCCCACCCGGCGGGTGGTGCGGGTGGTATAAAAGGGATCGGTCACCTTCCGCACCGTTTCGGCGTCCATGCCGCAGCCGTCATCGGTGATGGTCACCGTCAGCCTGTCCGCAGCCGGGCGGTAACATACCGCCACCGTGATCAGGGAAGCCCCGGCTTTCACCGAGTTTTCGGCGATATCCAGGATGTTGAGCGAAAGCTCCTGCAAGCGCACTCCCCCTTATTTTAGTAACACAAAATATTGTAACAAGCCCTGTGACAAAAATCAACATTCTTTTTATCGAATTCCCTTTTGGTTGCGCATTTTCTACACGGCGGCCCGGATTCGGCGGTTTTAGCGGGGTTTCATTGTATATTCCTTGTGCTTTCTCCACAAAATAAAATTGGATCTTAACATCCCAAATTCCACGCAAAGGAGCGAGTATGATGAAGGTAACATTGGATCACGAGGGCTGCATCGGCTGCGGGCTGTGCGTTTCCACCTGCCCGGCGGTTTTCGGCCTGGCGGCGGATGGCAAAGCGGAGGTGGTGCAGACCCCCATCTCCGAGGAGGAGAAGGACGGCGCCCGGCTTTCGGCGGAAAACTGCCCGGTCAGCGTGATAGAGGCGGAGGAATAATTGATGGCCGAGAAAAAGAAGCTCCCCGTCCCTGCCCCGGAGGCTGTCCCGCTGCACCGCCCGGAGGTGGA
>OHYG01000608.1_pt1 | contig 13380 bp, 9 predicted proteins | sample 1580221 | NCBI WGS metagenome assembly OHYG01 (sample SAMEA3882521, study PRJEB24775) | human gut metagenome | biome: human-associated habitat; feature: intestine environment; material: feces | place: Netherlands | collected 2009/2010 | reverse complement strand
TCGATTGATTATAGTGACGGATTAGGTCATGTGTATCATAGTGATTGGAACAGTTTGCTAAAAAAAATATTATAAATAAATATGGAAGGTAAAAAATTCAATTCCGTGACGAAAGTCACAACCGTCAACAGCAACCAGAGCCTGCTGCTGACAGACCAGAATGGCAATGTCACTAGCATCGGTATGGATGCGCTCAAGGCTGACCTTGCTGTTGGTCAGCATGCCTGGTGCGGCCGAGTGTGGAATACTGCCAACGCAACGCCTAAGGCTGCATCATACATTGGCTCACTTGAATTGCTGAAGGAGTTGCCATACGTCCTCGGACTTGGCGCATACTTGGTCAAGAATGACCACAGCCGCAGAAAGCTCGACAGCAAGGATCACCACAAGTATGCTACTGGTGAACCGGCAAGGCTGGATGGTACAGAAGGTCACTATCAGTGGGGCTGGGGCAGAAAATTCTACGTTGTCATCAAGGATATTGGCGGATTGCACTATGAGCAGATTGGCATCAAGCCAATTCCTGGTGAATACAATCTTGAGATACCAATCGGCAGTATTTCTGCAGCTGGCTTCGCTACTATTGAGCGTAGTACCGGACGCCTGGTTAGTTACATCAACGATGCAGCTAACTACCGTGGTGGCGACAACGATGCTACCTATGATGGCAAGAACAATACGTTGCTGGGCAGACCTGCTACCGCTATGACTACAGAGCAGTTCAGAGCTGCAGCGCGTAAGAACGGCAAGGGTTGGCTTTGCACAACCATGCGACATACATCCATTGTCGCAATTCTGTTCAGTGTCATTTTCGGTACACATTATGATCAGGATGCAGTCAATGCCAACAAGGATGCCAACGGCCTCTTCCAAGGTGGACTCGGAGCAGGCTTGACGCAGATGCCGAACTGGAATGCCTACAATGGTTGGCGACCAGTTGCACCAATGAGTGCAGGCATTGAACTTGGTGATTCATGTGGAGAAGCGACCTATGCTGTAAAAAATGATGCAGGGGCAACGGTCTATAATGCCAAGATACCATGTTTCTTCGGTTATAAGAACGGCTTTGGCAATCTATGGCGAATGATGGATGATGAGTTCTGCCAGGTGAATAGTGACAAGACCATGACCCACCTGGTCGCTCCGTCTATTTACGGCTCCTGGACTATCGGCAATGCTACCGGCATGAAGACGTTGAGCAAGTCACCTGGCGGTGGTGAAGAATATATCAAGACCTTGTCGATGGAACATCTAGAGAACTTCTGTACGCAGATTGGTGCTACAGAGTCAACCTATTCGACAGGTTATTTTTGGAATACGTCAAACGCTACTTCCGGTTTTCGCCTGTGTCTTCGCGGTGGCCGCGCTGTCAATGGTGGTCAGTGCGGTCTTTCGGCGCTCTGCGTGAGCTATGCTGTCTCGGATTCCAGTGTGAACTACGGTGCGGCCCTCTGCGAAGCAGCATCCGAGTGGTCATTGGATCCAGTGTATTACGAGGCGGCCTAAAGTGTTCAGAGGTGTGCTGGCGTGAGCAGGAGTGTGCAGGATTGACCAAGGTTCCCAAGCGGAGCCAAGGGCAATCCTGAGCACCCTGCGAGCGTAGCGAGCAAACCCTACCGCCCTTGGGCGGTCGATTTTTTTTGAAATTTCGCTCTTTGACATTCTTTCATTCCGATTTTTTTCAGTACCTTTGCAGGCGGTTTTCAAACCAGGCTGTGATTCCTGCGCCGGTTTTCGCCTGTGTCTTCGCGGTGGCAACGCTGACAATGGTGGTCAATGCGGTCTTTCGACGCTCAACGTGAACAATGCTGTCTCGGATTCCAATGTGAACTACGGTGCGGCCCTCAACTTAACAAGATACTGCAGGTTAGTTTGCTTAGCTGCAGAGATTTCGGGAGTCAGGCCTTGCCTCATGGCAAAACATACACTTTAGCAGAATAGCAAGTAGATGATGGCAATGGGTCATCCGGTCGAAAGTTAGGACATTAGAAAAGCAGACAACAGACACAGACACCGACATTTATCAGACACCGACCTTTTTTTTATAAATAAAATTTTAAGCAAGTGAAGAGGTTAGGTAACATTTCACAGGCGGTTGAGACTTTGCAAAATTTTCGTGAAGCATTTTTTGATTTTTCGAGGCACAAGAAGTCCCGTCTCTCAGTACAAGCGTTTGAGGCAGAGTTTGAAACAAATCTTCAAGCCCTGCTAAATGCATATGTTCATCAGACATGGCATACATCAGACTATGAGGCCAAGCCGGTTGAAAAACCCAAGCATCGTATAGTCAATAAGTTGCCTGTTGGCGATCATGTCATTCAGCATGCAGCCATGCACACCAGTGAAGATAAGTTGAGAGCCAAGATTCCTTTCAACAGTCCAGCTGGTACCAAGGGGCGTGGCACGCATTTCTTCTACAAGATTATCAAGCAGGACATCTATACCTCGCCACAGCTAGAGACATTCTATTGCTTGCCCATGGATATACATCATTATTTCCAGCATGTTGAGCACAATCTGCTCAAGAGAGAGTACAGGTTGTATATCAAGGACCGCAAGCTGCTTGCATTCATCGACGAGGTCGTTGACAGCTATGCCAACGGCATAGTGCTGGGCGTCAAGCTTACACAACTTTTAGGGCAACTGTTTCTGGCGAGGTTTGACTATCTCGCCATGCGGTGTTTCGACATACTCCAAGACCCCGAGAAACACGGCTACTGGCAGGCTCGGTACGTCACAGACATGCTCCTCACATGCCGCTCGGAGCAGCAAGCTATCGTTTTAAATGTGGGGGGGTAAAATCCCTCAATGAGCGCTTCGACCATTTTTGCCGCGAAGGGCTCAAACATTATTATAGATTCATGGACAATATCTTCATCATGCATGAAGATAAGGTCTTCTTACGCCTCATGGCGGAGCTTGCAGTCATGCACTTGGCTAGAGACTGGAAGCTGAGCATCAATAAGAGTTGGAATATTCATCGTACATGTGACGGCATAGACTTCTGTGGACAGAAGATCTTTGCCGACCATGCCCTTTTGCGCAAGCGCACCAAGCAGGCACTCTGTGCCCAGGTGGCAAGATTGCGCAAACGTGGTCTTAGCGATGAGCAGATCCGGCGCAAGGCAGCCTCCAGGCTTGGCCTAGCCAAACACGCAGATACAAAAAACTTATTAAATAAAATCGGTATGAAAAAGTATGGTCAGATTGTGAAGGCTCGCAAGGGAGAGGTTCCCTTCGAGGGCATGAGCATGGCACAGAAGAAGCATCCAGGCGATATCCTGTGCCACAACATTGAGGACTATGACAAGTTCCTCATCCTCATAGAGGATTACAAGATAGATAAGTCGAGAGTCGACTTCAAAATGGAGCAGGTTGAAGAAGTTGACGACCAGGGCGTCAAGCACATAGTCACCAAGAAGGTGCCTAAGGACCGCCTAGCCATCCGCTTCCGTTTCATCGATCACGTCCGGAAGACAGGACAACTCGATGAACATGGCGATGAGATTGAGGAGCCGGTTTGGCAACCTGAGTCGTGGTGGCTCTTTACTGGCTCAGATATTCTGGTTGACCAGGCACGCAAGGAGTGGGAACTGCTGGAAAAGGGCTTCTACACCGTTGCAGCCGAGCTAACCAACAAGTTTGGCAAGAAATTTTATAAGTTTATCTAGATGCACAAGAAATTTTATCTTTGCCGCATGTCATACTTGAGATATGACAGCAAGCATTTTCTCCTGTTCCTGAGCGAGCAGAGAGTTGAAAACTATCACCCAGACGCCAACATGTCGGAGTCTGATGATGATAGTAAGACAGTGACAGCCTACAGCTATGAGGGGACAGAGATTGACGGCTCAACCAAGATTGAGGCTGAGTCGGCAAGCTATCGCGAGTTCGTGAATGGCCTGGTTCGTACTAAGTACAGCCAGAGCGATGTCGAAGCCATCCTGTGCAACCATGGTGATGGCAACAGGGAGCACGAGACAGAGTACCAAGTATTCCAGGAGTGGCGAGAGCAGGCTAAGCAGATGGCCAGAGAGTTACTCGACCGGGATATCTCATAGTTATCAGATACGGCAGGAGGGTGACAGTCCTTTCTGCCGTATTTTTATATTCCTTATATTATATGTACCTTTGTGCCAGTTTTAAAAAAGGTACAGATATGCAGAGAAATACCAAGGATTGGATACACTACAGCTCTGCTGGCATAGTACTGCTTGCTGGCATTGTGCTTGTGTACATCAGCTTTTTTATGTCCCACGACGTCACGTCTAACGTCTTGTGGTACTTTGGGCAGAGTCTGGTTTACGTGGCAACCGTCTTTGGTTTCGCACTGACTTTTGACACCAGAGTTAAAGACATTATCAATAAATATTTTAACAATAAAAATGGCACGCAAGATTAAGAAAATTTTCGTTCATTGTACAGCAAGCCGACAGTCATGGTCTGTCGATGCCTTGCTCAAGGAATTTAGAAACAAAGGCTGGCATTATCCAGGCTACCACTGGGTCGTAACCGCTGATGGCAAGTACACGCAGCTCATGACAGAAGACCTGCCGTCCAACGGAGTCAGGGGGCACAATTTCGATTCAGTCAACGTGGCATACATGGGTGGAATATCCCGCACTGGCAAGGCTATCGACAACCGCACGGAGGCACAGAAACAAGGTTTGCGTGAGTTGCTCAAGGAATTGAGAAACCGCTACCCTGAAGCCAAGATCATGGGACATCGTGACATCTCGCCTGACAAGAACCACAATGGGGTGGTCGATCCATGGGAGCGCATCAAGGAGTGTCCTTGCTTCGACGCAATTCCGGAATATGCCGACATTTAACATCAAGGATTATGCAGAAACATCTCAAGTCAATCATCATGGCCATATCGGTGATATTGGTCATCATCGCCTGTTTCTGGGTTTTTGACCATCGACAGCAGCGAGCGGAGCAGGAACTGAGAGAACAGCTCAATGGGCTGAAACTTCAGTATGCTCCAGCCGAGCGAGACACCATCCGAGACTCGCTCACGGTCATCACGCAGCAGGTGCTGCAGATGCCGGCTGAGGAGTACAAAATTCAGGCCTACGACCGCCAACTGCTCCATGACCTGGACATTCGTCTTGGCCAGGTCTTGGCAGACCAGCGCACGAGTCTGAGTACTGCTGATACGGTCAAGACTGACCGCAGCGACTCGGTCTATACCTACAGCGACCGATGGCTCAGTTTCCGTCTCAATACGGCGGACTCCATCTTGACATACAAGGCGAGAGACAGCCTCCAGACCATCGTCTACAGGCAGTACAAGCACAGATTCCTCTGGTGGCGGTGGGGCACCAAAGGCTATGATGTCAAGGTCATCAACTTCAATCCCCATTCCAACATATTATATAACAGCTATATACAAGTCAACCGATAATGGCAAGACAAGAGGTATATACAACAGTCATCAAGCTCAACTCAGAGGAGGCAAAGAACCGACTCAAAGAGTTGGAGGACAGAGTCGCTCGTCTGAAGAAGGCTAAACAGGAAGCCTTCTCGGCGGGCGATTCCCGTTTAGGCGCATCCCTCGCCAAGGATCTGAAGGCCGCAGAGCGAGAGATGAAGCAATTCAAGAACTCAACCATGAGCGTCAAGGAGACACTCGACAACCTGTCTAGTGCAAGCCTCGGACAGCTGGAGAAGGCAGCAAGACATCTGAAGGGGCAGATGAAGGCAGCGTCAGATCCTTCAGACTTCGCCAAGCTGGATGCACAACTCTCAAAGGTCAAGGAGCAGATGCTTGCCCTGAAGGGCGCAACACGCAAGGCTGATGAGGAAGCGAGACGCATGACCGCAACGGTGTCAAACCTGAAACATGCGTCACTCAATGACCTCACCTTCACAGCTTCCAAGCTACGTAGCCAAATGGCTGACTACGACCCGACATCTACCATGTACGCCTCTCGAGCTTCGCAGCTGAAGCTGGTAGAGGCAGAACTGGAACGCATCCGACAGAGCGAGCAGAAGGTGGTCACCCTCATGCAGCAGTATGACAAGGAGATTGACCGCACAAATGTGGACATCAAGGAGACCAAGCGGCAGATGCAGCTGGTCAATAACACCATGTCCAACCTCAAAACCTCCTCCATCCGTGACCTGGAGTACTCCATCAAGGCACTGAACCAGCAGATGCATGGCATGGAGCGTGGTACCGAGCAGTTCAAGCAGATGGAGCTGAAGGCGAAGCAGCTGAAGGCTGAACTGCAGGCAGTCAGAGCCGAAGGCGTAGCTCAAGAGTCCTGGATCAAGCGCTCTGCAGACTGGTTCAACCGAATGCAGGGCATTGCCCTTGGAGCCGTCGCTGCAATCTCCGGCATCACCTTCACCGTCAAAAAGTGTGTAGAGGAGTATGCCAAGATGGACGATGAGATGACCAACGTCCGAAAATATACCGGGCAGGCAGCCGAAGAGGTTGAGCGCATGAACGAGGACTTCAAAAAGATGGACACCCGAACCCCTCGTCAGAAGCTCAACCAGTTAGCCGAAGATGCCGGAAGACTCGGCATCACTTCGACTGCAGCAGTTGAGGAGTTCGTAGATGGAGCCGATAAAATCAATGTCGCCCTCGGTGATGACCTCGGAGATAAAGCAGTCTCTCAAATCGGTAAACTCGCCCAGATGTTCGGCGAAGACAAGACCAAAGGTCTGCGAGGTGCCATGTTGGCAACAGGTTCTGCAGTCAATGAGTTGGCGCAGAATTCTTCTGCCTCTGCCGGTTATCTCGTTGACTTCACTGCCCGTGTGGCAGGTGTCGGCAAGCAGGCAGGCTTTACACAGGCTCAGATCATGGGTCTCGCTTCTGTCCTTGACCAGAACATGCAGCAGGACGAGACTGCTGCAACCGCAGTTCAGAACCTCCTCGCTAAGATGTTCCAGGACTCCTCAAAGTTTGCAAAGATTGCTGGACTCAATGTCAAGGACTTCGCCAAGACTTTGAAGGAGGATGCCAACGGCGCACTTCTCCAGTTTTTGGCAGCCATGAGAGCCAAGGGCGGTTTTGCCGACCTTGCACCAATGTTCGAGGAAATGAAGATGGATGGATCCAGGGCTACTGGAGTCCTCACCGTCCTCGCAGACAAGCTCGATGACATCAAGACTGCCCAGAACCTGGCAAACGAAGCCTATTCCGAAGGCACATCCGTCCTCAATGAGTTCGAGACACAGAACGAGAGTGTACAGGCTCAACTTGACAAAGCGAGCAAGAAGTTCCTGGATCTCTCCATAGAACTGGGCCAGAAACTCTATCCTGCAGCACGATATTGCATATCTGCTGCCAGTCTCGGAGTTCGGGCACTCTCAACCCTCGTTGATTTCGTCAAAGATTATTGGCGCATATTAATTGTGCTGACAGCTGCCATCGTCACCTATACTGCAGTATCTAAGGCCAAGTTGATCGCAGAGAAGGCGCAAATGGCATGGCTCAACATCATGATTCTACGCGAAAAGGCGCATCTCGTCCTTGTAGGTCTTAAGACATCTGCTCTCAAGACCATGGCAATCGTTCAGATGGCGTTGACACGAGAAATAAAACTGACCACAGCTGCGCAAATGTTGTGGAACAAAGTGTTGTTGGCCAACCCGATCACTGCTGTGATTGCTGTTGTTGCCGGTCTGACAGCCGCAATCGTCACACTGTCTAAAGAGACGAGCACAGCTGAGCAGGCTCAGCGTGACTACAATGATGCCGTGACAGATGCCAACAAGCAGGCAGCAGAAGAGGAGGCATCCACCATGCGCCTCGTTTCTGCCATCCAGTCCAACACCACAGCTGAGTCAGACCGCAAGGCAGCCCTGAAGGAACTCAACGGCAAGCTGATGCGTGAACACCTCGGCAACATCACCGAGGAAGCAGTGCGCACCGGTCAAGCAACAAGGCTGATCCAGTCGTACATTGACATGATGAAGAAGAAGATTGTCATCGACGGCCTACAGAAGAAGCTGGCAGAGTCAATAGCTAAGCAAGCGGAAGATGAAGACCTGTTAGGAGAGGCTAACAATGACAATAGAGGTTACTGGAAACGCTTCTGGGATAGGCTAAACCCATTTGCAGGTGGCAAGACTCAAAAACTTAACTTCGCAGCTGACCACAAGGACCAGCTACTACAGAGTGTCGAAAGAGAAAAGCAGTATCAGATAAATGAGCTGGAGTATCAGATAAATGAGCTGGAGTCTCAGCACTTCGAAGTCAATGATCCGGAGCCTTGGAGAAACAATGGCTACAATGGCAAGGGCAATGATGGTACCATCATTAAGCAGCAGAGAACAACCGGTACTCATCAAGCTTCAGATAAGGAGCGCAAGGCTAGGGCCAAGGCTGAGAAGACTGCGGCTGCAGAAGCTCGCAAGCGTGAGGCAGAAGCCAAGCGCAAGCAGAAGCAGGCTGCCGATAGCATCAAGGCTGAGACCAGCGAACTGATGGCTAACAACGCCAAAGCCTATGCAGAAGGCAAGAAAACCTATCAGCAGTTCCTCGATGACCGACAGAACATCCAGATTAAGGGCTTTGCTAAGCTGAAGCAACTCTATGGAGCAGAGAGCAATGAGTATAAGCAGTTACTTGACAACCAGGTCACTGTCGTCAAGCAGCATGATGCTGCCATACTGAAGATGAATGAGCAGAGCATTGAGCGTGAGCGCCTACAGAAGGAGGCTAGCATCAAGGCTCAATACAATGATGCCAACTCAGCTATCTATCAGAATGACATAGCTCTCGATGAAGCCATCTATCAGAATGATGCAGATGCCATGCAAAAGCGCCTGGCACTCTACAATGAGGGCAGCGAGGAATGGCTGGATCTGAAGGCTGAGATGGAACAGGCATCACTTGACCACCAGCTGCAGATGCAGGAGTCATACCAGAACCAGCTGAAGGAGTTGCGTCAGCAGTTCGGTAAGCAAGACCTGCAGGCTCAGGAGACCATGTACCTCAATGGCCTTGTCAATCTCTACAAGCAGGGATTGATCAAGGAGGAGGAATATCAGCAGATGAAGTTGGAGATAACCAAGCAGTTTGCTGCACAGAGAGCGCAGATTGATGCTGATGATCATGGTGCTGGTAGCGCTCAGCTGAAGATTAATGATAAGTCATCAGAGATGGTCAACAGCGCCAGGGCTGCAGCAGGGGAGTCCCAGTCGACCGGCAATGCAACTCTGGGTGGATACTTCTCCTCACAAGTTGAGAACTATCAAAACACCATGGAGAAACTGAAGGAGTTGTATGGCAACGACAAGCAGAACCATGCTGCATACATGCAGGCGAAAGGGAAGATCACCTCAGATTTCCTCAATGACCTGATTGAAAAGACAGCTGTAGTTTACAATGGTATCAACGGTATTCTATCTGCGTCATCGTCATATGCTCAGGCATGCTCTGACCTCGAGCAGGCGAAAATCTCCAAGAACTACGAGAAGCAGATTGCTGCAGCTGGCAACAATTCGAAGAAAAAGAAAAAGTTGGAGGAGAAGAGAGACAAAGAACTGGCTGCAGCGAAGTCAAAGGCTAACAAAAAAGCCATGAAGATAGAAATTGCGCAGGCGATAGCATCTACAGCAATGTCTGCTATCAATGCCTATGCATCTGCTGCAGCTATACCAACAATAGGTTGGACATTAGCTCCTATTGCAGCAGGTATGGCCACAGCTGCAGGTATGATACAGCTTGCTGCTATCAAGAAGCAGCACCAGGCAGAGGCAGCAGGTTACTATGAGGGTGGATATACCGGAGGTAACCGCTACAGAAAGGAAGCAGGTGTCGTACATGAAGGCGAGTTCGTGGCTAATCACAATGCCGTCAACAACTCATCCATCCGTCCGGCTCTTGACCTCATCGATAGGGCACAGCGCTCCAATACAGTTGGCTCGCTGACCGCTGAAGACATCACACGTTCTCTCGGACAGGGTAGTAGTACCGTGGTTGCTCCTGTTGTCAATGTCAACAATGATAACACCGAGGTACGCCAGTCCCTTGATGGTGTCAATGCAGCCGTCAGCCGTCTGACACAGACGCTTGACGATGGCATTGAGGTCGAGGTTCCGATATCTGGCCGTAGAGGTCTGCACCGCAGACTGCAGGATTATCAGCGCATTTTAAACAATAAGTAGTGGAATATGATAACATGCATCATCAATGGCCATAAGGCCTATCCCATTTCTACATCATCCATCAAGGTGACATACGCCAACCAGTATGTCACCGATGATGGTGAGTACACCTATGACATCACCTTCCCCATGAATATCCTGGAGAACCGTGTCATATTTAAGAATGTCTCGCGACTGGAGGTCAAGAAGAACATCGCCAAATACGATGACTGCAAACTGTTCTGTAACAGCCAGCTCATCATGAGTGGTGTCGGTACCATACTCTCCGTGAATGAGAAAGAAATCAAACTGCAGATAGTCGGAGGCAAGTCCCGCATCAAGTTCAACGACCGCATGACCAAGCACTACATCGATGAGATTCCGTTTGGCACAGCTGACAAGCCCGGTTATACAGTTGATAAGGGCTTGTCTCAAGGATGGAAAGGTTTTCAGAAGATTAATGACATCTATAGATTGGATGATGATAAATCGGAGTTCCTGGGAGTAGAGGGTAAATGGTGTTTTGTTCCTGTACGGGACGAAACAAATGATATGATTGCCAATTTTGTCGGAGTAGCTAAAACGAAGCTATTTATAGGAAGCAATGCACCATTTATCATGAACCTGGCTGTTCAGCCAAACTTAATGTATATCTTCCGTAAAGTGGTAGAATATGAGGGATACACGCTCAAGCGCAACGACTTCGACTGCAAGCCGTGGAACCTCCTGTATATCGCATCGGCCTACAAGACTCGTGAGCTGCGAAGGGCACTTCCTCATTGGTCGAGCTATACTTTTATAGAGGAATTTCGAAAGCTTTTCAATGCCACAATAGTTTTTGATGATATCCAAAAAACTTGTTCTGTTATCAAAAAATCAGAGCTGACAACCGCAGATTCCGTAGCGATTGAGCCTCTGGCCGAATACACAACGGACTACGACGAAGACGGATCCTTCTCCACGTCATCTACAGCAAATCTGGAGTATAATCTGGGTGATTCTGCAAACAGAGATAACTATGAAGTTATTTCCAAAAAAGTCTTCGAGAATTTTGAAATAGTCCATAGTACAGCTACCTTGGACCCGAAACATCAGTTCCAAGGGACAACACAGTCATGGTCTGAAAAACAAAAAAGACAGACCATCATTGAGTGTAATGGTAGTTACTACATATATGTAGAGAATGAGGGTTCGAAAACATGGCAGCTGGCAGGCGTTTGGTCACCATTAATCAGGGACAGTTCTTCTGATGACTATGTTGAACTTAACATATCTCCTGCAGCACAAGTTGTAGAAGATATCAATTTCAAAACAGCAATCTTGGAAGATAATTACTACGAGAAGCGATGCCTTCTTTCAATACCTAATGATAAGGAGCCGGATTCAAAGGAGTGCGATGTTGATGATGACGGATTCAGCTACACATCCGTGCAGGATGCGATTGATGATGAGTCAACACTCGACAAATCCGAAGATGATCAGGAATGCATGAATATATTCTTCATTATTCCAGGAGAAGTACAGGAAGACAACAAATTTAGTTGGGTTAGAGCGAAGTCTAGGTGGCCAAAATTCAAAACCGACTACCGAATAAATAAAGAATATTGTGGTAGTACCGAAGGAGGATTTGGTGGGAACGGAGGAGGAACATTTAAAGACAAGTATCCTTACTCTCTGTCGATTTGTACGAAATCTACTAATGATGTTGTTACTCTGGGCTGCTTACATGATAATGCTCTCAGAATAGACAATAAAAACTGCATGGAGGTCAAGTTTCAGTCAGATGACATACCGGATCCATCCAAGATATACATCATCCGCAACAAGAAATATGTGTGCGAGAAGATAGAGATGGAAGTCAAGGACGATGACATCGAGCCAGTTTACACGGGATATTTTTATATGCTATCATAATATATATAATAAGGTGGGGAGCAGTTAGCTCTCCACCTTATTATATTATAGGATACCCTGATAGTTCTTGATATACTCATTCGCCTTCTGTATATCCTTAGGCGTATAGATGTCTGTGATGAGTATAGATGAGTGTCTCGCCTGGTCTCTGACCGACAAGACATCGGCATTGGCCCGCAGCATATTGGTGATGCCTGTGTCCTTCAAGCTATAGAATTTGAAGCGAGGTGAGAGTTTCAGTTCCTTTCTCAAGACACGAGTCCAATAGTCTCTGAACATTTTCTCGTTCTTTCTCTCTGGTCCTGGACAGAAACCGTCAGAGAAGAGGTAGTCCTGCCCTGGGTGTGAGAAGATGTTGAGTTCCATCATCAGCTTGATGACATGAGTCGGCAAGGTGATCACGGCATCATTGCCGTTCTTCGTGTTCTCTCCATGCAGAGTGATTGTCTGAGTCTTTACATGGATATCGCAGATTCTGAGATAGGACATCTCTCGAGGGCGGATGAAGAGGTAGTGAATGATTTCGCACGCCAGCAGATAGTGCCTGTTATGCTCCATCAGAAAATCTCTGATGAGCTGCATAGTGCAATCCGGTATGACATCTCTGCTTTTCTTCTGCCTGTTCTTGATACGTTCCAAACCTTCTGTTGGGTTCTTGGGTATATAGCCTCGAGCCAACAGATAAGCTGAGAAGCTCTTTGTCCAGGCAAGATAGTTGTTGCGTGTCAGGACTGTATTATTGCGGTCGATGAAAATGTAGTCCAGGAACTTGCTAACATTACCTCTGTCCCATTGGTAGGAGTAGTTGAGAGTTATTCTTTTCTCTTGCTTCCATTTTTCCAGGATTCTGAGACGACTGCTATAGTCGACATAAGTCTCCTCACGCATACTACCCTCGTTGCACATTTTGGCCAGATAAGACTTATACCTGTCGAGCACGTCGTCCCATTTAGTATATTCCAGGGGCTGCAGCTCCTCAATCCAAGGATTCCATCCTGCCATAAGTTTCTCGGTGAGTTTTTTTATAATCTGGTCGGCATAGACACGTTGGTTCCGCTTGCCCTTGATATGGTCAAGCATAATTTTTTTCTTTCTCATGCGGTTGACTCCTGGATCAAACGCCAAGAAGGAGATATAACATTCTGATTTCTGATGCAAAACTGGAGGTTTCCAGCCAATGACACTGCTAAGAATTGTGTCATTCGAATTTGGAGCATAATTTTTTTTAGCCATATCTTAATTTTTTTCAGATACAGCCTATTATTTATAATTTGTATAGGAATGATACCGAAATTGTACCGACCATTTTGACCACGACCAAGGCAAATCCTCAGTGTTTACGGCACATCTGAC